>Ga0111538_10000232_pt1 | contig 68963 bp, 57 predicted proteins | sample SoiMethybrSBSTD1_FD_79669 | JGI IMG/M metagenome (GOLD analysis project Ga0111538, IMG submission 79669) | Bulk soil microbial communities from a Populus tree surrounding site in Tennessee, USA - Soil MetaG P. TD hybrid SBSTD1 (version 2)... | ecosystem: Environmental > Terrestrial > Soil >...
CGCTGAGCGACAGCAGCGCCATCTATTACTGCGCCGCGTTGAGGTCGAGGCGCGGTTCCGGAACGATCGCGGCATCCGGCGCCTTGCTGCTGACCAGCACGCGCTTGTTGCCTTCGATCCGCAGCACGTTCACCGGGCGGGTCGGCGTGCCGTTGCCGCCCTTGTAGCTGATGACAGCCGTCGCGCCCTGCACGTTCTCGAGGCTGGCGAGAGCTTCGCGCACCTTCGCCGGCTCGACGCTGTCGGCCTTGGTCACCGCCGCCTCGATGATCTTGGCGAGGTCATAGCCCAACGCATCCATGATGGATTCCGGCGCTTTGCCGAACTTGGCCTGGTACTTTTTCTGGTAGGCCTCCATCGGGCTGCCCGGCGCGGCGAAGCCCGACGAGGTAAAGACCACGCCTTCAACGACGTCACCCAGCGCGAAGGTGGTCGGCGAATCGATGCCGTCGCCGCACACCACCGGGACCTTGACGCCCGCGCCGCGCAGCTGGCGGATGAAGGCGGGGAAGTCGGGCTCGAAGGCGGAGGTGACGATGACGTCCGGCTGCGGGTTGAGCTGCTTGATCTTGGTGACTTCGGCGGAGAAGTCGGGCTGACTCAGGGCATAGATGCTCTCACCCACCACGGTGCCGCCCAGCTTCTTGAAGGCCTCGGCGAAATAGAGCGGCATCTGGGTGTATTCGATGTCGGGCGAGCGCAGCAGATAGGCGTTCTTGTAGCCCTGGCCCCAGGCATATTCGGCCTGCGCCGCGCCTTGCACATTGTCGGTGACGGCGTTGGCGAAGATGAAGCCGTGGCCGGTCAGCGGCAGAGTGGGCGAGGAGGAGCAGGTGGAGATCGCCGGCAATTGCGCCGCCACGATCAGCTCCGCGGTCGCATGCACCATGCTGGAATCGCAGGCGACCAGCAGGAACTTGACGCCCTGGTCGATCAGGTCCTGGGTCACGATCGCGTTCTGGGCGTTGTCGGAGCGGTTGTCACGGGTCTCGACCTCGACCTTGAATTTGCCGGCGATGCCGCCGGCCGCGTTGATCTCGTCCATCGCGACGGCGAAGCCGTCCATCACCGGCGAATCGTACGGCGCGTTCCATCCGGTCTTGGAGATCGGCGCGCCGATCAGGAGGGTGTTGTCGTCGGCCGCTGCCATGGTGCTGAGGCAAATGAGGGCGGCGAGCGACGGCAGACTCAAGCTTCTGTTCATGGCGTGGCTCCTTGCGTCTGAAGGGATGTGGCTGACGTTACGCGCGCGGCACGCTTGCGGCCGATATAGGCCTCGATGACCGCCGGATCGCGCTGAATCTCGGCCGGCTTTCCTTGTGCGATCACCTGGCCGCGGTTCAGCACCACGATGCGATCGCATAAGCGCATGATGAGGGACATGTCGTGATCGATGACCAGGAGGGCGATGCCGGTACGCCGGCGCAGCTCCGCCAGCTCGCTCAGCAACTGGTTGGATTCGGTCGGATTCATGCCGGCTGCCGGCTCGTCCAGCAACAGGTAGCGCGGACGCAGCGCCAGGGCGCGCGCGATCTCCAGCCGCCGCTGCGCGCCGTAATCCAGCTCGCCCGCCAGCCGGTCGGCGGAGTCTTCGAGGCCGAACTCCGCCAGCAACTGCCGCGCCAGGTTGCGCGCCGTTTCCCCGTTGCCCGAGCGCCGCGTGGTGGCGGCGATCTCGACATTCTCCAGCACGCTCAAATGCCCGAACAGGCGGATGTTCTGGAAGGTGCGGCCGATGCCGGCCTGCGCCACCTTGTGGGCGGGCCAGTGCGTCGCATCGGCACCGTCGATCAGGACGCGCCCCGCGCTGGGCGACAGCACGCCCGAGATGAGATTGAGCAAGGTCGTCTTGCCGGAGCCGTTGGGGCCGATGAGGCCGACGATCTCGCCCGGCCGCACCGTCACCTTCACGTCCTCCAGGGCGCGCAGGCCGGCGAAATCCTTGGTGGCGCCCTCGATCGTCAACTCGCCGGTCGCGACGACCGACAGATCGTTGCCGGCATGTGAACCGGTGGCGGCGCGCCGCAGCCAGCGCTCGCCGATCTCACGCGCGAACAAGCCGGCGGGCCGGCGATACATCACCAGCAGGATGAGGACGCACAAGCCGGCCTGGGTCAGGCCAAACAATTCCGGCGTCTCCCAGCCGAACAGATCGACCCCGCCTTCGACCCGCCGCAGGACCTCGATGGTCAGCGTCACCACCACGGCGCCACACAGGGCGCCGGAGACGGTGGTCATGCCGCCGACGATCAGCATGGTGAGCAGCGTCAGGGTGTCGTCGAAATAGAACTTGGAGGGCGAGAAGGCGCCGAGGAAATGCGCCAGCAGCGCGCCCGCTGCGGCGCAGATCATGGCGCTGACGATCCAGGCGCCGAGCCGCATCCGCACCACGTCGATGCCGATGGCGCGCGCCGCCAGCTCATCCTCGCGGCTGGCACGGAGCTGCGAGCCGCGCCGCGAATCGCGGTACCAGCGCGCCAGCAGGATGATCGGAACCGCGATGATCAGCGCCGCCCAGACATCGGTCTTCTTGGCGACACCGAGAAATGCGTTGCTGCCGCGGGTGAAGTCGCTGGCGCCGATGATGATGCCATGGACGATCAGCAGCAGGCCAAGCGTGGCGATGACCGCAGCCGCTCCTCCCATGCGGGTGATCGGCACGCCGATCAGCGCGCCGAAAATGCCGACGCAGATGAGCGTTGCGAGCAAGGCTGCCGGCAATCCCCACTCGATGCCGGCCAGCAGCGCCGGCAGATGCGGCAGCGCACTCGCCTTGGTCGCCACCGGCAGGGTCAGGATGCCGGAGATGTAAGCACCAAGCCCGATGAAGGCGACATGGCCGAAGCTCAGGATCCCGGAATTGCCGGAGAAGATGCCGAGCCCGATGACCGCGATGAGGTTGATCAGGAACAGGGTGTAGGTGCGCTGCAAGGCCGCGCCGGTCATGGTCTCGAAAAAGATCGCCAGCGCGATTAGCGGCAGGCACAGGATCGCACCGCCGATCAGCGATATGCTGGTCCGCTGGGTCGCGAGCACCAGGGTCGAGCCGTCGGTCACAGATCCTCCGCGAACTGGTCGAAGCTCTTCTGCGCCTGCAGCACCTTGTCGATGCGCTTCGGGACCGCCTTGCCAAGCTGGCGGATCACGTCATTGACCAGCAGGTTTAGCAAGGCGCTGATCGCCGCCGTCGAATGCCAATATAGGCCGGTGCTGGTCGGCAGGTTGAAGACCCGGTCGGTGATCTTGTGCGCCCACAGGCAATAATCGTCGGCGATGATGTGGAGCTCGTGCCCGCGCTTTTTGGCGAGTTCGGCCGCGCGCTGGGTCGCCTTGTCGTAGCGATAGAAATCGATCAGCAGGAATGCCACGCGCGCCGCATCGTCGAGCAGCACGTCTGCATAGTGTCCGTTCTGCCCGTCGGCGAGATGCACACCCGGGCGGATATATTCGAGCCTGCTGACGAACTCCAGCGCGAGTCCCCGCGCCATGTGCAGGCCGCTGATGAACACCCGGTCGGCATGAGCGAAGGAATCGACCGTGCGCGCCCAGAGCGGTGTGGTCGTCATCTCGTAGGCCTGGCGGATGGCGGCGAGCTCCGCATCCAAACTGTCCTGGAGGCTGAAATGCTCCTTCTCGCGCCGGGTGAAGGCCTGGTAGCGGCGGTCGATCGACCACAGGCTGGCGCCGTCCGGGCCATAGAGGTCGGCCTTCAACTGATGGCGCATGTCGCTGAGGCCATCGAAGCCGAGCTTGCGCAGGAAGCGCCCGACGGTCATCGGACTGACGCCGACATTGCCGGCGATGGTGGCGGCCGTCTCCAGCACCAGGCAGTCGGGCCGCGACAGCAGATAGCCGGCCAGCTTCTTCTCGGTCTTGGTGAGGCGGTCATAGCCCTCGCGCAGCGGCTGCAGGACTTTCTTCTCCAGCACCTCGCGCTGCCCGGATTTCAGGCCACCCTTCATGCCGCCGCCCTGTGACGTTTGTTAGTTTTTTATAGGGAATTGATTTTGTGATATTAGTGTAACATTTTGGCACGTGACAGGCAATGCCTCCGGGCCGCTCCACCTAAAATCGTCATGGTCTAGCCAAGCACGACCATCACGGAGAGGGCGGAAGCCACCGCGCCATTCCACGCGAACCGCCGGTGCTGCGAAGGAAAACCGCAATCCACTTGCGGCCATTCGGCGGGCACATCCTCAGTAAACGTGTTTTGTGCATCGACAAAATTTTTTTGCGCGCGCGATCAACGTGCTCTTGCACAGTTGCAGTTGGTCGCCCATTTTTTTTGAATCACCGTACGGTCTCTGGGAAATTTTAAACCGCCTCGGCAGCTTCCTTCCCAGTCATATCCATTCCGTCTGCGCAGGAGAGTTCGATGAAACTTGACATCAACGGGCAAGTCCGTGAGGTCGATGCCGACCCCGACATGCCGCTTTTGTGGGCAATTCGCGATGTCGTCGGGCTCACCGGCACCAAGTTCGGCTGCGGCATGGCGCAATGCGGCGCCTGCACGGTGCTTCAGGACGGCGTGCCCGTCCGCTCCTGCATCACGGCTTTGTCGGATGCCGAAGGCACCAAGATCACCACCATCGAAGGCCTGAACGGCAAGGTCGCGGAGGCGGTCCAGACCGCCTGGACGCAGCTCGACGTCCCGCAATGCGGCTATTGCCAGTCCGGCCAGGTCATCGCGGCGACCGCCTTGCTGACCGACAACCCGAAGCCGACCGATGCGGACATCGACGCGGCGATGAGCGGCAACCTCTGTCGCTGCGCAACCTACCACCGCATCCGCGCCGGCATCCACGAAGCCGCCAAGACGCTGGGCTGAGGTGACATCATGCTGCCATTCAAACTGAAACCTGAGATTTTCAAGCCCAGCCGCCGCCAGTTCCTGGTCGGCGCCGCGGTCGCAGGAGCCGGCCTTTCCATCTCGTTCCGCGTGCCGAGCGCGCGGGCGGAAGACGCGAAGGCCGAACTTGATCCCTTCAACGGTTACGTCACCATTTCGCCCGACAACATCGTGACGATCCGTTCCGCCCACATGGACATGGGCCAGGGCTGCTATTTCGGCATCGCCACCCTGGTGGCCGAAGAACTGGAAGCCGACCGCGACCAACTCCGGGTCGAAGGTGGCGCCGGCAACATCAAATATTACGGCAACCTCGCCTTTGGCGGCGCGATGCAGGCCACCGGCGGATCGACCGCCATGTTCTCGTCCTTCGACCGCTACCGCAACGCCGGCGCGCTCGCGCGCACCATGCTGGTGAATGCGGCGGCGAAGCAGTGGAACGTGCCGGCGAGCGAGATCACGGTCGAGAAGGGGGTGTTGTCTCACGCCTCCGGCAAGCGGGGCACGTTCGGCGAGTTCGCCGATGCAGCCGCCAAGGAAGAGGTGCCGGCGGAAATCGCATTGAAGCCGAGGCAGCAATGGAAGCTGATCGGGTCGGAGGATTTCCGCCGCCTCGACTCCCGCGAGAAGGCGACCGGCAAGCAGGATTACACGATCGACGTGAAGCTGCCGGGCATGTTGACGGCTGTCGTGGCCCATCCGCCGGTATTCGGCGCCAAGGTGAAGAGTTTCGATCCGGCTCCGGCCAAGGCGGTCAAGGGCGTGGTCGATGTGGTGCAGATCTCGCGCGGTGTCGCGGTCGTGGCTGACAACACCTGGGCGGCCATGAAGGGGCGCGATGCCCTGAAGGTCGAATGGGACGACAGCGCCGCCGAGAAGCGCGGCTCGACCGACCTGTTCGCCGACTATCTCAAGCAGGCGGACGCGCCCGGCACGGTCGCCGCCAATCGCGGCGATGTCGATGGCGCCATGACGAAAGCCGCCAAGGTCATCGAAGCCACCTACCAGTTCCCCTATCTGGCGCACGCCGCCTTGGAGCCGATGAATGCCGTGGCCCGGAAGAACGGTGACGTGCTGGAGGTCTGGGGCGGCCATCAGATGCCTGATATCTACCAGGGCGCAGCGGCGCAGATCGCGGGCCTGAAGCCGGAGAACGTCCAGCTTCACGTGATGAAGACCGGCGGCAGCTTCGGCCGCCGCGCAGTCGCCGATTCCGATGTCATCGTCGAGGCGGTGGAAACCGCGAAGGCGATCGGCTGGAAGGCGCCGGTGAAGGTGCAGTGGACGCGCGAGGACGACATGCGCGGCGGCCGCTACCGCCCGCTCTTCGTGCACAAGGTGAAGGTCGGGCTGGACGAGGCCGGCAACATCGTCGCCTGGCAGCACCGGCAGGTCGGCCAGTCGATCATGGCGGGCACGCCGTTCGAGGCGATGATGAAGGACGGGGTCGATCCGACCTCGGTCGAAGGCGTCTCCGACCAGCCCTACGCGATGAGCAACTTCCGCTCCGAGGTCGTCAACGCCAAGGTCGGCGTTCCGGTCCTGTGGTGGCGCTCGGTCGGCCACACTCACACCGCGTACGTGATGGAAACCATGATCGACGACATCGCGCAACAGACGGGCAAGGACCCGATCGACTTCCGCCGTGCGCTGCTGAAGGATCATCCGCGTCATTTGGCCACCTTGAATCTGGCTGCGGAAAAGGCCGAATGGGGCAAGGAAATGCCAAAGGGCACGTTCCGCGGCGTTGCATTGCACGAATCCTTCGGCACCGTGGTGGCGGAGATCGCCGACATCACGTTGGAGGACAAAGGCGGCATCAAGGTCGAACGCGTGGTGTGCGCGGTCGATTGCGGGACCGCGATCAACCCCGATCAGGTACGCGCGCAGATGGAAGGCGGAATCGGCTTCGGCCTCGGCTCCATCCTGCACGAAGAGCTGACGCTCACCAAAGGCCAGGTGGACCAGACCAACTACGATGCCTACCTGCCTTTGCGCATCGAGGAAATGCCGAAGGTCGAGGTGCATATCGTTCCGTCGGACGAGAAGCCGAGCGGCGTCGGAGAGCCCGGCGTCCCGCCGATCGGTCCGGCAGTCGCGAACGCGCTGGCCAGCGCAAACGGCAAGCGCGTGCGGATCCTGCCCTTTGCCAAAGGTTTGTCGGCGTAACCAAGGCCCGCTCGCGCCTCAGGCGGCGCGGGCGGGTAATCCAACCCAAGAGGTACGAGAATGATGCTGCGCGCGATGATCGCCGCGGTTGCGTTGTGCGCATCCGTGGCACCGGCAATGGCAGCTGATCCTGCTGCCGGCGAGAAGGCGTTTGCGGTGTGCAAGGCCTGCCACCGTGTCGGCGAAGGCGCCAAGAACACCGTAGGCCCGACCTTGAACGGCGTAGTCGGCCGCCCGGCCGGCAGTGTCGAGGGCTTCGCCTACTCGGAGGCCATGAAGAATTCCGGCCTCACATGGGACGAAGCCACCTTGACCGAATATCTGAAGAACCCGAAGGCGAAAGTGCCGGGCACCAAGATGGCCTTTGCCGGCGTGAAGGACGAGACCAAGGTTGCCAACATCATCGCCTATCTGAAGCAGTTCGGCGCCGACGGCAAGCCCGCGCAGTAGCGCTCCCTTCGTCGCGTCTGGCGGTCATTGTCGCAAGCTGTTGCGGAGCAAATGAACCTCCGCCACGGCGTCTTCGACCAAGCATGATGGACCGTGCTAGCCTGGGGCCATCATGTCGCCGCACCCGACCGACCAGCGCATCGCCGATCTGAAGCGCCGCGAAGAGACGCAACGGCGGCTGCGCCGGATCGCCAAGCTGATGGATTCGCAGATCCGCGTGCCGGTGCTGGGCCTGCGCATCGGTGCGGATGCGGTGCTGGGACTGGTCCCCGGCGTGGGCGACGCGATCACGGGTCTGATCGGCGCGTATCTGATCTACGAGGCGCAGCGGCTCGGCATTCCGCGCTCCGCCGTGCTGCGCATGATCGCCAACATCGCGTTCGACACCGCCGTCGGCGCGATTCCGGTCGCCGGCGACATCTGGGACTTCTTCTTCCGCGCCAACGACCGCAACATGCAGATCCTGGCGCGCCACCTGGGCGGGCTGCCGATCGATGTGCCTTATGAGGATGCCAGGCGCCGCTGACGCAGCCGAAGCAGCGGCGGCACGATCATGATCAGCGCCGCGATCAGCAAGAGCGCGGCCGAGATAGGCTGGATGACGAACACGGTCGGATCGCCCTGCGTGATCATCAGGGCGCGGCGGAAATTCTCCTCGGCCAGGGGGCCCAGGATCATGCCGATGATGCAGGGCGCCACCGGCACGTCGAACCGACGCATCAGGTATCCGACGATGCCGATGATCAGCAGCAGCAACAGGTCGAAGACCGACTGGTTGAGCGAATAGACGCCGAGCGTCGCGAACACCAGGATGCCGGCGTACAGCAACGGCGTCGGGATCGCGAGCAGCCGCACCCACACTCCGACCAGCGGCAGGTTCAGCACCAGCAAGGCGATGTTGCCGATATAGAGGCTGGCGATCAGGCCCCACACCAACGTGCTGTTGCTGGTGAAGAGCAGGGGGCCGGGCTGCAGCCCGTATTGCTGGAATGCGGCCAGCATGATGGCGGCGGTGGCGGACGTCGGCAGGCCGAGCGTCAGCAGCGGCACCAGCACGCCGGCCACCGCTGAATTGTTGGCGGCTTCCGGGCCTGCCACGCCCTCGATCGCGCCGCGGCCGAATTCCTGCGGGTGCCTGGTCAGCTTCTTTTCGAGGAAGTAGGAGAGGAAAGTCGGAATCTCCGTGCCGCCCGCCGGCAGCGCGCCGAACGGAAATCCGAGTGCCGTTCCGCGCAACCATGGTTTCCAGGAGCGCGCCCATTCCGTGCGCGTCATCCATAGGGAACCCTTGATCGGTATGATCTCCGCACTGCGCAGATCAGGGCGCGAGGCGACATAGAATGCCTCGCCCACCGCGAACAGGCCGACCACGACCAGGGTGATGTCGATGCCATCCAGCAGGTTGGGTATGCCGAAGGTGAAACGGGCCTGGCCGGTCAATTGATCGGTGCCGACCATGCCGAGGACGATACCGAGGAACAGGCTGATCAGCCCGCGCAGGCGCGAGGTGCCGAGCAATCCGGATACGGTGGTGAAGGCCAGCACCATGAGCGCGAAATATTCCGCCGGCCCGAACTTCAGCGCGACCTTCACCATGAGGGGCGCGACGACGGTCAACAAGACGGTACCGATCGTGCCGGCGACAAAGGACCCGATGGCCGCGGTGGCGAGCGCCGCCGCGCCGCGGCCTTGCCGCGCCATCAGATTGCCCTCGACCGCCGTGATGATCGAGCCGGTCTCGCCCGGCGTGTTCAGGAGGATCGAGGTGGTCGAGCTGCCGTACATCGCCCCGTAATAGAGGCCGGCGAACATGATGAAGGCGCCCGTCGGGTCGAGATGGGCCGTCAGCGGCAGGAGCAGCGCAATGGTCAAGGCGGGGCCGATGCCCGGAAGAATGCCGATCGCCGTGCCGAGCGTCACGCCGATCGCGCACCAGCCGAGGTTGGCAAGGGTCAGCGCGGTCGCAAAGCCATCCATCAGGGCGGAGAAGGTCTGCATCACAGCACCCCCTGCAGGATACCGGGCGGCAGCGGCAATCTCAGCCCATGCACAAAGCCGACATAGGCGACGAGCGCCAGCACTAGGCCGATGAGGGCGTCACGGACATGGCGACGGCTGCCGAAGGCGGCTGCCACGCAGACAAAGACGATCGTTTCGGTCGGGACGAAGCCGGAGATCGCTGTCACGGCCTGCGCGATCGGGGCGCTCAATGCCGCGAACAGCGCGTCGATTCCGAACGGCGCGTCGGGGGGATCGAGCAGGCATATCTGCACCACCAATCCCAATCCGATCAGCGCCAGCGATTTCCAGTCGGTCGCATCCCCGGAAGTGCCTGGGGTATCGAGCAGGCTGCCGGGTGCATCGAGGGGCCGGTCCAGACCGGGCAGCACCGCGGCTGCGCTCGCGCGGGTGCGCCAGCCCTGCCATGACAGCGCCAGCCCAAGGATGACCGTGATCCCGCCGACGATGTACGGAATGACCGCCGGCCCGACCTTCGAATAGATCGGAGCAATCCGGATATTCCCGGTTTCATAGAGGATGAAGGCGCCGAGGGCGGCGATGCCGATACCAAGCGCGATTTCGGCCGCCGCCCCCCGCTTCGTCGACATGGGTTTACGAAACCAGGCCCAGCGTCTTCAGGATGGCCGTGACACGCGCATTCTCGTCGGTCAGATATTGTGCGAACTCGTCGCCGGACATGTAAAGGTCCATCCAGCCTTTGTCGGCCAGCATCTTCTTCCAGCCGTCGCTCTTGACCATCGCATCGACGGCCTCGACCAGTGCCTTCTTGCCGGCATCGTCGATGCCCGGAGGCGCCACCACCGCGCGCCAGTTGGCGAGGTCGACATTGACGCCCTGTTCCTTCAGCGTCGGGATATCGACGCCTTCGATCTTCTCGGCGGAGGAAATCGCGAGGGCACGCAGTTCGCCCGCCTGGATCTGGCCGACCCATTCGCTGAGGCCGCTGACGCCCGCGGTGACATGGCCGCCCATGATGGCCGCCAGCGCTTCGCCGCCGCCGGAGAACGGCACGTAGTTGATCTTGGTCGCATCGGCGCCGACCGCCTGTGCGATCAGGCCGGCCAGGATGTGGTCGGTGCCGCCGGCGGACCCGCCGCCCCAGGCGACCGAGGAGGGGTCGGCCTTCAGCTTCTCCACCAACTGGCCGAGATTCTGGATGTCGGAGGATTTCGGAACCACGATCACTTCATATTCGCCGGTCAGGCGCGCGATCGGCGTGGTCTGCTCCAGCGTGACGGTGGACTGGTTGGTGAGGATGGCGCCGACCATGACCAGGCCGTTCACCATCAACACATTGGGGTCGCCTTTTTCCTTGTCGGCAAGCTGCGACAGGCCGACGATTCCGCCCGCGCCGGCTACATTCTCCACCGTCACCGCCTTGGCGATGCCGGCACTTTGCATGACTTCCTGCATGGCGCGCGCCGTCTGGTCCCAGCCCCCGCCGGGCTTGGCCGGCGCGATGAGCTTGAGGTCGTCCAGCGCAAAAGCGGCCGGTGCGGCGGCAAGTCCCGCCGCCAGCGCAACCGTGGCGGCAAGCGTTCGAAGAGCGTACAACTTCATCTAATCCTCCCTTTGCACGCCCAGCCGCTTGTTCGACTGGACGCATCTGATTTTCTCGAAACTCTCAGGCGTCGGCGCGCCTCTCGCCGCCCTCGCCGGTCCGCACACTATGGCGGGGCCGGTCGGAAATTCAAGCGCGACGCGGGATCGAGACTATGAGCGGGAGGCGGCGTTCGGCCCGAGCCGGAGCGCGAGGCGGCCATCGATCGCCGCGAGACCCAGCCCGACCAGGGCCAGCCCCAAGAAATCCGTCGTAGCGAGCCGCTCGCCGAGGATGGCAACGCCGAGCAGAATCGCGCTCACCGGAATGAGGAAGGTCACCAGCGACAGGTTGACCGCGCCGGCCGAGGCCAGGATGCGAAAGAACACGACATAGGCGAGCGCGGTGGAAAGCAAGGCAAGCCCCAAGATCGCGGCCCAGACCGGCAGGTCCGGCCAGGCCAGGATCCAGGGTCGGTCCACCGCCAGGGCGACCGGCAGGAGCAGCAGGCTGGACGCCGTCACCTGGCCGGCTGCGGTCGCAAGCGGCGGCACGCCCATGCGCTTGAAGCGCCGTCCGAAGATCGCGGCAAAGCCGTAGGAGATCGCAGCGCCGAGGATGGCGAGCTGCGCCATCACATCCTGGCCGAGACCGGCGAGTGCTTGTGGCCCGATTAGCACGATGACGCCGGCAAATCCGATCAGCACGCCTGCGATCCGTCCCTTCGACAGCCGTTCATCGGTGGTGAGACCATGTGCGATGAGGACCGTGAAGAGCGGTGTGGTCGCGTTGAGGATCGACGCCAATCCGCTCGCGATATGGGTCTGCCCCCAGACGATGAGCGAGAAGGGGATGGCGTTGTTGAGCAGCCCCATGCCGAAGAATGCGAGCCAGGTCTTGCCGCCCCATGACATCGTCGTGCGGGTGAGCCGCAGCACGAGATGCAGCGCGACCGCCGCGATCGCGACCCGCAGCAGCACGATGGTGAAAGGCGGCAACGCCTTCACCGCCACGCCGACGAAAAAGAACGACCCGCCCCACAGGAGGGAGAGGGCAAGCAGCAGAGACCAGTCGAGGGGACTCATGCGGTGGGAGGCGGACGTAGACATCAATCAAGCGTGCCCATTCCGCCGCCTAGGTGCCAGCCGCTTCTTGCTTCGCTCAAAATCCTCCTCCCCCAATTGGGGGAGGAGGTTCTGTGTTCGGGAATGGAGGCGGAGTTCCGACTACTGCCTCACACCCACGGACAGTTGGAGTTGCCGCCGCCATAGGTCCAGCCGTCGGCGTAGCGCTTCAGGCTGAAGGGCTTCAGCTCGTCGGGCAGCGGGCCGCCGGTCAGGTGGCGTGCGGACAATTCACCGACGCCAATCATTTTGAAGCCGTGGTTGGAATCCGCGATCATCCAGGCGTTCGGCGCGGCCCAGTCGAACACCGGCACGTTGTCCGGCGTGAACGCGCCGATGCCGCCATTGCGCCGCTCCTTGAACAATTTGCGCGAGCCTTTGAAGCGGCCGAACAGATAGCTGAGCGTGGCGCAATAATAATCGGCGAACCAGTCGTCGGCCTGGTATTTGTCGTTGAGGTGGCCGTACGGCTCGACATCCGCCTTGCCGCCGATCTTGATCGGAATGGTGCCGCCCTGAATGCCGGGCGCGCCCACCCGCTCGGCCGCATAGCGCGCATACATGTAGAAGTGCTTGTCGGGAAATTCGCGGCCGTCTTCGGTGACGACGGGTGTGTTCATCAACTCGACATGCAGCACTGGGCTGTCGCGGTCCTGCGCAGTGCGGAAATCGACGCCCTCCGGGAGATACACCTCGCCTTCCAGCAGCCGCCAGTAGGTCCACATGTCGTGATCCTTGGCGATGCGGCCATCCTTGTATTTGAGGTCGAGCTTGTCGCCCTTGCCGAGCCAGCCCCAATGCATCGGGGTCCAGGCGCCGGCGCCGATCACCACGACGTCGCATTTGACGTCGCCCTTGTCGGTCTTCACCGCGGTGACGCGGCCGTTCTGCATCTCATAGCCGATGACTTCCGGCCCATAGCAGCGGCGCACGCCGTATTGCATGCATTTCTGGTCGAGGCCCCAGACCGCCATGTGCGTGCCGGCATAGCCTGACGGCTTCTCGTGCAGCACGAGGTCGGCGCGCTCGGTGTTGAAGTCCGGCCAGATGGACTTCAGGAAGTTCTTGGCGTCCTTGCCGATGAAGAGATCGGAGGGATAGCCCTGATCGTTCTGCGACTTGTGCAGGGCGATATAGTCGCTCTCCTGGTTGGCTTCGCCGACCGAGACATAGCCGACCTGCTGGAAGCCGAAATTGACCGGGTCGGACTTCCACACCTTTACGCTCTCGCGCAGGATCGCGTGCAGCGGCTTGGTCATATAGAGGTTGCGCACGCACCCGCAGGCAAGACCCGTGGCGCCCGCGCCGGGGCCGGCCTTGTCGATCAGCACCACGTCGGAGCCTTTGCCCTTGCCGCTCTCGGAGAGGTATTTGGCGAGATGATAGGCCGTCGACATGCCGTGCATGCCGGCACCGACCACGACGAACTTCGCGCCGTCCGGCAGCGGGCTCACGTCATGCAGCGGCACGACCGCCGGGTTGACCGGCTTGCCGTTCTTGGTAGGGGGCATCGGCCGCTCGCCGAACGGGTAGAATTGATTCTGCTTGGTTGGGTTTGGTGCCTGCCGGACCATCTGGTTCCTCCGAGGGGGTGCAATCGAGCAATCGATCTGGCCGCTCTTTTACCTGGAATCGCGCGGCGCTGAAACGTTTCGCAACGGCCTGTTTGAACGCTGTTTCGACCATTTTTCGTTGTTCCGGCCCAGTGCTTCTCGGCCGAAATTTCATAATAATACCAATGTGTTGATCGGAAACAGCATGACTGGGACCGCGTTCTTCGCTTGTCATGGCGGCAATACCGACCTAAATAGCGTCCCTTATTTTGCACCGCGCCGCCAGCAAGTTTGGCCGGCGCGACAACCGGGGCACCAAAGAGCAGGTTCAGGCCAAGATCCGTGGACACAACCACGCCCAAACAGAAGAGCGCTGCTGCCCTCGCGCTCGGCGCCATCGGCGTTGTCTTCGGCGATATCGGTACTTCGCCGCTCTACGCGATGAAAGAGTCGTTCGCCGGCGCCCATCCGCTGACGCCGGACGAACCGCACGTGCTCGGCGTCCTCTCGCTCATCTTCTGGGCCATCATGCTGATCGTGACGACCAAATACGTCGCCATCATCATGCGCGCCGACAACAAGGGCGAGGGCGGCAGCCTCGCGATGCTGGCGCTGGCCACCCGCCTGACCCACGGATCGAACCTGACGCCGATCATCGTCGTCATCGGCATCTTCGCCGCCGCCTTGTTCTATGGCGACAGCATGATCACGCCCGCCATCTCGGTGTTGAGCGCGGTCGAAGGCCTGCAGGTGGCGGCGCCCGGCCTCGACGACTATGTCGTGCCGCTCACCCTCGTCATCCTGATCGTGCTGTTCGCCTTCCAGAAGAGCGGGTCGGCGCGCGTCGGCGCCCTGTTCGGCCCGGTCATGCTGCTGTGGTTCGCTACGCTGACCGTGCTGGGCGTGATCAACATCCTTGACTACCCGCGCGTCCTGCTGGCGCTCAATCCGTACTATGCGATCCGATTCTTCGTCATGGATGGCTGGACCGCGTTTCTCGCGCTGGGCTCGGTGGTGCTGGTGGTGACGGGGTCAGAGGCGCTCTACGCCGACATGGGACATTTCGGGCGCTTCCCGATTCGCCTTGCCTGGTTCATTCTCGTCCTGCCGGCTTTGGTGATCAATTATTTCGGCCAGGGTGCGCTCATCATCCAAGTGCCCGGCGCTATCGACAATCCGCTGTTCCGTATGGCGCCCGAATGGGCCGGGCTGCCGATGGTGGGCCTTGCCACCGTGGCAACGGTTATCGCCTCGCAGGCCGTCATCACCGGCGCCTTTTCCGTGACCCGGCAGGCGATCCAGCTCGGCTATCTGCCGCGCATGCAGATCATCCACACCTCCGCGTCCGAGATGGGGCAGATCTATCTGCCGTTCGTCAATTGGATGCTGGCGACCTTCGTCGCCTTCCTGGTGCTCGGCTTCAAATCCTCGACCCACCTCGCCGCCGCGTACGGCATCGCGGTCACCGGCACCATGATCATCGATGCGCTGCTGCTGGCGGTCGTCGCGGCGCTGCTGTGGAAATGGAAGCCGATCGTGCTGGGGCTCGTGATTGGCCTGTTCGTGTTCGTCGATCTCAGCTTCTTCACCGCCAACCTCACCAAGATCGCCCATGGCGGCTGGTTCCCGTTGGCGATCGGCCTCATCATCTTCCTCGTCCTCACTACCTGGAAGCGCGGGCGCGCGCTGCTCTATGAGCGGGTCAGCAAGGATTCGCTGGAGCTCGAGACCTTCCTCAACGCGGTGTCCGACCGCGTGCCACGCGTGCCGGGCACCGCCATCTTCATGACCGGCACGGCGACCGGCACGCCGGGATCGCTGCTGCACAATCTGAAGCACAACAAGGTGCTGCACGAGCAGGTCGTGGTCCTGACCGTGCGGTTCGAGGAAATTCCCTATGTGCCGGCGGATCAGCGGTTCGAGCTGACCACGCTGCCCAAGAACTTCTACCGGCTGCTGCTGCGCTACGGCTTCATGGAAGAGCCGAACATTCCCGACGCCCTGCGCCGGGCCGAGACCAAGGGCCTGCATTGCGATCCGATGCAGAGCTCCTATTTCCTCAGCCGCGAAACCGTGATCCCCAGCAGCAAGCCCGGCATGGCAATGTGGCGCGAGCATATCTTCGCCTGGATGTCGCGCAGTGCCACCAGCGCCATGGACTTCTTCAACATCCCGCCCAACCGGGTAGTCGAATTGGGGACCCAGATCGAGATCTAGTCGATCGGCTTCCGGCCCTAGGACCGGCTGAGGCAAATACAGGGGTCATTCCGAGGCGGTGCCGGCATTATTTGCCCCCCGCAGCACCGCCGTGACGATGGACTCTGGTCCTTTCGCGACGATTCAGCCGCCTTTTCAATGACCTGGCACCATTCAGCGGAGTGGCACGCGATTCGTATCAGCGCAGAGGCTCGAAGCCAGAGTAATTTGATGGAACAATTCTATCGCGAGACTGTTGCCTCCTCGACCGCTGCCACGCTTCGGGGCAGGGAGCGGTCGGCGCCGGTTTGGTGGGAGGCGTTGGATGAGGAGGGCTCGAGACGGGGCCGGATTCTGCGAAATCCGCTGCCTCAGTCGAATCGGGTTGCCGGCGTGCTCCAGATATCGGTAGGGGTCGCGCCGCGGGCGCACGGTCTTGTGATCCAAGACGTCGCAGGTGGCGAGCTTGCGCCACACTCTTTCCCCTTCTTCACCGGATTGTGTGAGAAAGAATCGACTGGAGCACGTTCGCTTGTGCTCTTAGCCGTTCATCGCAAATGGTTGTAGTGCAAAAGGACTGGAATGATTGTGCATGTGCACTATGATCGCTGACATGACGAGGGGACGGTTCAACCTAGCGCGTGCCGCATTGGGCGCGACGCTGCTGTCGGTGACGTTGCTTGCGAGCGGCTGCGTGAAGCCGGTCGAACGCGACGATGCGCAGATGGCAACGACGCCTGAGCAAGTGCGTCGGGCACCGACCCAACCTGCGGTCCGCCCGCAGGAAGAACAGGAAGAAGAGGTGGTTGTCGAGGCGAAGCACAAGGCGCCGACCAACACCTCCAAGCAACCGGTCCAGGATCCGCCAGCGGCGAAAGAGCCTGCTCCTGCGGCGCCCGTCTACACGGCCTCGGAACTTATGGGCAAGAGCGAATCGGAAGTGACCGCCCTGATGGGTAAGCCCGTTCGCGTCGAACAGCGCGCTGCCTCGACGGTCTGGGTATACCAAAACGCCGATTGCGGCCTAGATGTCTTCTTCTTCCTCGATATGGCAACCTCGGATGAGCGTGTCTTGACGGTGGCGCCAACGGCTGAATCCGCAACGGCAGCCGCTGCTGCCGCGGCGGCAGCACCATCGGCGGGCGAGCCGGCTACGGGCGACCCGGCCAACACGCCGGAAGGCACCGTCGTCGACGCGTGTTACGGAAAACTGCGCCGGAGCTGAAATGTCGGGCGAGCCGATGCTGGTCGTCGTCGAAGACGATGACGTATTCGCGAAAGTTCTCATCAACAATCTGGCCGGAGCAGGGTTTTCCGCCACTCATTTCGAACGGCCGGAGACCGCGATCGGCGGCATTCCCGGCTTGGCGCGCACCGATCTCTTGATCCTCGATTGGCGCCTGCCGGGCATGACCGGCGTCGACCTGCTCGACCGGCTGCGCAAGCTCGGCTGCAAGGCGCCGGCGCTGCTGCTGACCTCGCACGACGACGTGTTCTACGAAGAGGCGGCGCTGGAAGCGGGCGCCGTCGATTTCATTTCCAAGACCCGCAGCTTCTCGGTGCTGCGCAAGCGGATCGAGCTGGTGCTGGCCGGCAATCGGCGCGACGGCGGCGTGCCCGCGGCGATGCTGAAGCGCGGACCCTTGCTGATCGAGCCTGCGATCCATCAGGCCAAATGGAACGACAACCCGGTCTCCCTGACGCTCGGCGAGTTCCGCGTGACCGAGCGGCTGGCCCGCGCTCATGGCGATGTCAGCTATCGCCAGCTCTATGATGTGCTGAAGGGCGAGAGCTTCATCGCCGGCTCCGGCTCGGAAGGCTATCGCGCCAACGTCCGCACCCTGGTCAAGCGCATCCGCCAGAAATTCTGCGATGTCGACGACAGGTTCGCCGCCATTGTCTCGGTCCCCGGCTTCGGCTATCGGTGGCGCGAAGGGGCGCCAGATGGCCAAGCCTGAGCGAATCCGCTCATCGGTAACCGTCAAGCTGATGGTGGTGTCGGCAGTGTTCTTGATCGTGCCGGCGCTGCTCTATGGCCGGTTCGAGCAGGCGGATGCCGAACGCAAGCAGCTCATGGTCACCAACCTGCAGGTCCAGGGGCGCCTTGCCGCGCAGGCCCTGCAGGAAAAGCTGATCGCCGCCGGCCAGCGCGCGCCGGTCGAGGCGCAAGACCTGCTGGATTCGGTCAGCCGCGGCGAGCTTTACCTGAAGTTGCTGCTGCGCCCGGCCGACGATGCCTCCAGCTACTTCTACATCGCGAGCGCGCCGCACGTGACCGCCGAGCAATTGTCGGTGGAGCGCGAGGCGCTGATCGCGTCCGGCCAATTGCTCAAGGCCACGGAAAGCTGTGCCGGCAACCGGCCGCTGGCCGCGCAGTTCGAAAGCCCGACCGGCGTGACCGAGCTGCTGACGTCGCTCACGCCCTTCCACACCGAGCAGGGTTGCTGGCTGGTCGTCACCTCCTATCCGGAGGATCCGGTCATCGCGTCGTTGACCAAGCCGTTCTCGAGCGCGCCCGAATTGCGCTGGGCGGCCTTGTTCTACGTCATCATGGCGGTGCTGTCGGTGTGGGCCGGCCTCTCGATCTGGCAGGCGCTGCGGCGCTTCGGCAGCCTGGCGCGCCGCATGAGCGAAACGAGCATCGAGCCTTCGATCCGCTTTGCCGACCTGACGCCGGTCCAGGAATTGCAGCCGATCGCCGCAGCGATGGACCGGCTGGTCGATACGATGCGGCGCGCCGCCAGCGCTATCCGCGAGGCGGCCGAGGAAAATGCCCATGCGCTGAAAGGGCCGGTCGCTTCGATCCGCCAGGCGCTGGAATCGCTGCGCAGCACGCGGCCCGAGGACGTGAAGGATGCGGCGATCGCCATCGACCGCTCGCTGCAGAAACTGGACGGCCTCATCAGCACGGCGCGGCGCATCGATCACGACATCGCCACCAGCATCTCCGAGGGCCGGTCGATCGTCGATCTCAGCTCGCTTGCCAGCAACGCCGCGCGCGCCGCCAACGAGCAGCAGGTCGATCAGGACAGCCCGAAGATCGATTGCAGGGTGGCGCCCGACCTCGTCGTCGTCGGCAGCGAGGAGACCATCGAAACCGTGCTGGAGAATCTGCTCGATAACGCGGTCGGTTTCTCGCCGCGCAACAGCACGGTCAAGGTGACGCTGAAACGCGCGGGCGACCGCGCCCGCCTGTCGGTGGAGGATCAGGGCCCGGGCGTCCCGCCCGACCTCCTGCCGCATATTTTCGAGCGCCATTTCTCGACCCGCAACGGCCACGAGCCGCAAATGGACGGCCAGCCGCATTTCGGCCTCGGCCTTGCCATCGTCCGGCGCAACGTGGCGATGCTGGGCGGCGTCGTCTCCGCCGATAACGGTCCGGATGGCGGATTCCGCGTCGTTGTCGACCTGCCATTGGCCTATCCGGCGCGGTGATTTAACGCGCGGTTATGCTGATTAAGGTCTTGGAAAGATTTGGCAGAATCTGTGACCTAAGGTCACAAGCTACTCACAACCTTGACGCACGACATGCCGGCCATCGGCGGCCATATTCACGATGAATTCTCGCCGACGACGACGCAACGAGGGACCGCGTCCCATGCGATAGTCCAGGCGACATCACATTAGAGAGCATAGTTCCGGAAGAATTGCTCCGATGTGATGCAGAGTCCCCGACGCCTCTATCCCCAAGAGAGGCGAAGCCGACGGCAGCCGCAGGCCCTCGCGGCTGCCGTTTTTTTTCCGGTTCGCTCATCCCGGCAGGCCCGCCTTCCGCAGCATCGCGAGCAGCCGCGCGTGGTCCGGTTCCCGGGCGAAGCGCAGCATGAAATGCGGCACGACGAGCCCGACCTTGAGGTCCGGCCGCTGGGCAAGGCAGTTCTCCACCGCCAGGCGCGCTTCGCCGACATCGTCCAGCGCCGCCGCCGAGGCCGCCCAGATGATGGCGCTCTGCAACTGTGGTCGCGACCGCGCGATCTTCCTCGCTTGCTGCAGGGCGGCCGCGTAATCCTCCGCCGCGAAGTGCGCCGCGGCGATCGCGTAGTGCCGCCAGAAATTGGACGGATCGCGCGGATTGAGTTTCAGTGCCAAGCTGCACGCCTCGACCGCCTCCTGCGCGCGGCCGAGCGCGGCGAGATAGGCGCCGAGGTTCCCGAGGATCAGCGAGCAATTGGGGTTGATCTCCAGGCCGCGTTCGCATTCCGCGATCGCCTCCTCCAGCCGGCCCGTTGCTGCATAGGCCCAGGCCCACGCCATGACCAGGTGCGCGAGTTCGTCGCGCGGCGCCATGCGCAAGGCTGTCCTCGCCAGCTCCATGGCCCGTGCCGTGTTGGCTTCGTCGTGCGGAACCTCTCCAAGCCACAACTGCGAGAGAAGCACCGTGGCCCGCATTCGATGAGCGCGCGGATAGCTCGGCTCGAGACGGATCGCCTCCTCGGTCCAGTCGGATGCCTCCGCGACCGCCTCTGCCGTCTGGTCGTGTATCCTGCTCCAGGCGCGGGCGATGAGGTCCCGTGCCTTGAGAGTGCGCGTTTGCAACCCTTCAGGCGGAATCTCCAAGGCCGCCTGGCCTTCCGCCAGCATGACCTGCGTTTCGGTCGAAGCGGCGACGCTGCGCGTAATCTCGTCCTGGATGTCGAACAGGTCGGCCAGCGGGCGATCGTAGCGCTCCGCCCACACCTCGCGGCCGGTGCCGGCATCGATCAACTGGGCGGTCACGCGCAGGCGCTCGCCCGACCGGCGGACGCTGCCCTCCATCACGTAGCGCACGCCCAGTTCCGCGGCGATCCGCTTCACGTCGATCGGCTTGCCCTTGTAGGTGAAGGTGGAGGTCCCCGCGATCACCCACAGGGCGCTGAAGCGCGACAGCGCCGCGATGATGTCCTCGGTCAGCCCGTCGGCGAAAAATTCCTGCTCGGGATCGCCGCTCAGGTTCTTGAACGGCAGCACCGCGATCGACGGCTTGTCGGGCAGAGGCGGGGTGTCGTAGCCGGACTCCTGCTTCGCGGGTTTCGTGACCTCGTTGGAAACGGCGGTGCCCTGCTGTTGCAGGTCGCGATGCAGCGCCTCGGTTGCGGCGTCAGGCCGGACGCCGAGCTCGCGCATCAGCGCCTCGCCGCAGATACGATATTGCCGTAGCGCCTCGCTCCGCCGGCCCTGCCGCACATAGAGCGCCATCAGCGCGCGATGGGTCGGCTCGTTCGCAGGGTCGAGCGCGAGGAGCCGCGCGCCGGTCTGGATTGCGCGGTCAAGTGCATTGGTCGCCGTGTGATGAGCAAGCAGCCTGCTCAGCGTCTTCAGCGCCAACTGCCGCAGCCGTTCGCGCTCGGTGCGCAGCCACTCCTCGAACGCCTGCTCGTGCAGACCGAAGCCTGTCAGCAATTCTCCCTTGTACAGTTCCGCCGCCTGCTCGAGCGCGCCCGGTCCGCCATCGGCGGCCAGCCGTTCGAAACGTGCGACGTCCACGTCGACGCTGCCGCCATCGAGCATCAGTATGTCGCCATCGCTCACCAGCCATTCGCCGTTTGCGAGCGGCAGCGCCTTGCGCAGGTCGGAAAGCGTGCGCCGCAGACTGCCACGCGCCTGCTCGTCGCCGCGCGTGCTCCACAGCAAGTCGGCAACCTCGTCGCGCGAATGCGCCACCCCTGGATGGAAGGCGAGATAAGCCAGTAGCGCCCGCGCCTTCTTGGTCGGGAACTGGACCGGCGGGCTGGCTCCCAGTCGAGCTTCGAAGCCGCCCAGCAGACGGACCGTTAATGCCGTCATCGATGGCCCTCGGATGGAGCCCCGGGCGAAATCCTATCACAGCCCCCCTTGTCCGTTCGGCGCGATTTCCATCCACCTAGCTCCGCTTTTCATGAATTTATCACGCCCGGCCGCCGCTCCGGGACGGCAACCCGAACGCTGGCGTCGCGCCGCCCGAGGAAGATGGCAGCACGAACGGGAGCGATAGGCGCCTCGGAAAATTGGGAGAAGTGTCATGTGGCAGGTGGACAACGATCGCCATTGTCTGTGGCAGCTGGAGCATGAATTCGGTCTTAAGCGGATCGACCGGCTGCTCGACAGCGCGACTGCCAGCGATCGGCCGGAACGCATCAGACTCGCGTTGCCCAACTTTGCGCAGTTCGGCGGATGGCTGCGTCGCCTCTGCAGCCGGCATTTGTGGCCGCTTTCGTCGAGGCCTATAGTGCGACGCGCCGGGGAATAGGGGCTTTCTTTAGGGGCTTTCTTTATGGCAAGTCGCCTGTGGGCATGGGGCGTTCTGCTCACCATGGGGCTAGCGTGGGGCCTTTCCTTTTCGCTTGCGAAGATCGCGGCGACCGCTGGCATCCACCCGCTCAGCATCACGTTCTGGGAGGCCGCGGGTGCGGGCGCCATCCTGCTTGTCGTCAGCGGTGCGCGCGGCCGCGTCATCCCGATCAGCCGTGAACTGATCCTGCTCTATCTGGCGGCTGGCTTGCTGGGGATGGTGATTCCGGGCACCATCTTCTTCTATGCCGCCGCCCATGTGCCGGCCGGCGTGCTGTCAATCTCGATCGCCATCATTCCGGTCCTCACCTTTGTCACGTCGGCGGTCCTTCGCCTCGAGACTTTCGTGCTCGGACGAATCGCCGGCGTGTTCCTCGGCGTGTTGTCGATCGTCCTGCTCGTCGGACCGCAACAGAGCCTGCCCGATCCTGCGCAGCTCCCCTGGGTGCTGCTGAGCCTGGTTGCCGCCGCTTGTTACACGGCGCTCAACATCATGGTGGCAGTCTGGAAACCGCGCGGCACGACCTCGTTCACAGCTACCGGGGGCATGTTCGTTGCGGCGGCGGTCATCATGGTGCCGATCCTGTACGCGACCGGCACCTTCGTCCCGTTCGGCTGGCCCTGGCGCGAGGTGGAATGGGCCATGCTGGGGCTCGGCATGATCAACGCCGTGGCTTACACCCTGTTTTTCTACCTGATCGAAACCGCCGGGCCGGTGTTCAGCAGCCAGACTGCGAACCTCGTGACCTTGTTCGGAGTCCTCTGGGGCATCGTCATTTTCCGCGAGCAGCATTCCGCCTGGGTCTGGCTTTCGCTGGCAACCATGATGGCAGCCCTGGCGCTGGTGGCGCCGAGACAGGGTCTGCGCGGCGCTTCGTGAACCGCCGCACCCGGATGCGAGCGCTATTTCGCGATCGTCATCAGCAGCGATCCGGCTTCGGTGATGCCGGTGCGCGCGAATTCGGCGCGGATGGCCGTAATCTCCCGGTCCATGCCGGCCGCCTCGTACGCGGCCGAGAACTCCGCGGTGCTCATCGACGGCAACACGCGGTTCGCCAATTGCTCGAACCCACCTGGCGTCATCGGGGTCAGATGCAAGAGATGCCGCACTGCGGTTGCGTGCGCTACGCCGCCGAGTGCCCCGATGATCTCGCCCGCCGGGATCGGGTCCCAATGCACCATCCCGGTCATGCGATCCAGCTTCTTGAGCCAGCGTTCGAACTGGTCCCCGACGGCCTGGGACGGAATCGAGAGGTCGAACCATGGATCGACGATCACGATGGCGCGCCGCGCGACCCGCATGGCCTCGGCGAGCGCCTGGGAAATCCCGGTCACATGGTGCAGCGAATTCTCGAACGTGACGAGGTCGAAGGACGCATCGGGAAAAGGCAACGCCTCTGCCGTTCCCTGGCGCAGGTCCAGACCCGCCGCACTTCCTTTGGCGACCATTGCCGCATCTGGCTCGACGCCGATTGCAAAGGCGCCGAGCGACTGGGCATGCGCGACCAGAGCGCCAGCGCCGCATCCGACATCGCACAGGCTCGCCGGCTCCAGCGCGGCGATCTCGCTTCGGAATGCCTGCTGATAGAGTTCGTCGGCGGTCATCGGCACCTCGCAACCATGCCCGGTAACCGAGTTAGGACCACCGCTCGGGAGCCGTCAACAGGACGGCCCGCGACCGTCATGAGACGCCGCTAGATCGACTGCGTCGGCGCGGCTGACGGCGCCGCCGGGGCGCGCAGGGCCTGGTCGACGCTTTCGTACCAGAAGTCGCGCATGGCCTTGTCGGCGAACGGGCTGCGTTCGATCTCCTTGGCCGCGCTCCAGCTCGCGTTGCCGTCCTTTTCGAGAAACAGCTTGCGATGGAGCCGGCGCAGATCCTCGCGCCCCAGCCGCGCATGGTTCGCCGCAATGATCAGGTTCACATCGCGGTCGTCGGGCAGATAATCGGGATAGAGCGCGTTGGACACTTCGAACTTGCCGAGCAGATGCAACGCGAAGCACTTCACCCAGTTGATCCAGGCTTCGAGCTTGCCGGCGACCGGCGGAACATCGCTGTCGATCTTGTCGACGACTTTCTGAAGCTGGTCTTGTCTTGCCCAATAGACGAATCCTTCCAGCCATTCGGCGATCAGATCCTTCCGTCTGCGGCCGACATGGTCGATGAAGGCCTTAGCCGGAAAACCGAGCGCGATCTTGTATTCCGCGGCGCTCTGGTTCGGCTGCTTCTGGTATTTGTAGGCGTAGGCCCGGGCCCAATGGCCGTAGGGGCTGGCGATGCCCTGTGTCTTCGCCGCCTCGATCGAGCGCTGTGCCCATCTGTGGGCGCAGGTGAACGGATCGCCGGTGGCGAATTCGATCTGGCATTCCTTGATCGTCTCAGGCGACAGCACGTCGTTGCGCCAGTTGTTGACGATGTCGTGCGCCTTTTCCGCCAGCGCGACGATATCCTTGGGATTGCCCGCCAGGATCCGGTCGACCTGCAGCGTGCCCAGGCGATGCGATTCCGGCGTGTTCTGGGCCAGCATGCTGTGATAGCGGTCGATGCCCGGATCGAAATGGCCGGCAGCCAGGAACGTCGGCTCTGGCTGGGGCGTGGGTTGCAGCTGCGGTTTGGGCTGGGCGCTGGGCGGCGTCGGCCGCGATTCGACCTTCGCAACCGGTGCCGGCTTGGGCGACGGTGCAACTGGTTTTGGCGCCGCCGCAGGAGCGAGGGGCCGTGGTGCCGGCGCGGGGGCGACTGGCTTCGCGGCTTTCGGCGGGGCGGTGACCGGACTCTTCGGCTTCGCGGCCTTGGGGCCGACTACTTTTTTCTTGGCGGTCTTGCGGGCGGCCTTCTTTGCCGTCTTGCCGCGGGCGACCTTCGTTGCGGCCTTGCGGCGGATAACCTTCACGACCTTCTTGGCCGGTTTCTTTGCGGCTTTCTTGCGAGCCTTCTTGGAGCGCGTCTTGCTGCGCGTGGCAGGCTTCTTCGCCATGTCGAGTCCCCCCTATGGCTAGACACGCGATCCTAGCACACAGGCGGGCGACCCGTCATTGTTGAGGCAGCAATCCCGGCCGCGCGCAGGCATTAGTCGCGCCGAAACGGATAAGCGAGCTGCTTCAGATAGCCCAGCGGCACCGGGTGGCCGCCGACGCCATAGCCGCTCGGCCAGCGGTCTGGCAGGTGATAGGTACCGAACAGCCGGTCGAGCCACGGACAGGTCACGGCGAAATTCACGTCGATCGCTTCTTTTTCGATGCCGTGGTGCCAGTGGTGGAATTGCGGCGTCGCCAGGATGTGCTTCAGCCAGCCGAACTCGAACCGGACGTTGGCGTGGATAAAGGTCGAGTGCAGATAGATGTAGAGGATATAGGCCTTCAGCGCCCATTCGTGGAAACCGAGCGCATACATCGGGATGATGGTGAAGCCGCGCAGGCACACGATCTCCACCACATGCATGCGCGAGCCGGCCAACCAATCCATCTTTTGTGCGGAGTGGTGGACGGCATGGAATTTCCACAGCGCCGGGATGCGGTGGAACACGCGATGCACCCAATATTGGGTGAGGTCGGTCACCACCACGATCTCCAGAAACTGCAGCCACACGGGTTGCGACGCCATGAAGGTCCGCAGGGCGCCCCAGTCGGTGTGCGCGGCCAGCGTCGTGGCCGGCGTCAGCGACAGATAGGTCAGCGCCTGCACCAGCAGGCTGTTGACGAGGAAGTAGAACAGGTCCTCGCGCCAGGCGAAGCGGAAGATCGGCTGGTCCGGCAGGCGGGCGAAGATGCGCTCCAGCGGGATGAACAGGATGCCGAGCAGTGTGAGGTTGATCAGGAACCAGTCGAGGCCGAGGTAATAGTCGGTCACGATGACATCATGGCCCTGCGCACGCGAGCCGCCGAGCAGCGTCGCGATCAGGACTGCGGCGACGGCGGTGAAGCCCATGATCTTCTGCCGGCGCAGCACCAGGTTGAGCAGCGCCAGAACGAACGCACCGATCAGGACGAGGTGCAGGCCAAGGCGGAACCAGGGATTGCCGTAATAGTCCCGCAGCATCGGCATGCTGAAGGCGCCGGGGAACATCAGGAACAGCACGGCACCCAGGCCGAACAAGGCCAAGGCAAGCGCCAGGACGCCGCTGATCCAGCCGGTACCGAAGGCGCGCTCGGCCGCCGGCGCTTCGAGATCGGCCCGAAGTTTCTGGCGCAATCGACCCATATCGGTGACCCCCAAGGCAACGGAAGGCGGCAGGATAAGTGAAACATCCTGCCGCAGCCAATCCTAACAATCCCTTGCCATAGCCAGCCGCCCTTCCTGCTATAAGCCCGCATCATCGCCCGTCGACAGGTTTCGCCATGAATCTTTTCGCCGAAATCGGCACCCACCTCTCCGGCCTTGAACGGCTGCGTACCATGATGGAAGCGGGGCACCTGACCGGCATCGAGCAGACGCTCGGTTTCCGCTTGATCGAGGTCGAAGACGGGCGGGTGGTGGTGGAGGGCACGCCGGGCCTCCACGTCTACAATCCGTTCGGGGTCGTGCATGGCGGTTATGCCGCCTCGCTCCTCGACAATGCCTGCGGCTATGCCGCCCAGTCCAAGATGGCGCCCGGTCAGACTTGCACGACACTTGAGCTAAAAGTGGCCTATCACAAGGCGATGACGAAAGAGACGGGACCGGTGCGCGCGGAAGGCAAGATCGTCTCGATCGGCCGCCGCGCTGCCTTTACCGAGGCGCGACTCACCGACATTGCAGGCAAACTTTATGCATCGGCAACATCGAGCCTGATCGTCATCTCGGCCTAGGCGTTTTCAGGAATTCCTTAATCAAGTTGCCTTAGCATCCCCCGTCGATGGGGTGATTGCCATTTGCAATCGCGCAGCTCCTGCGGGACCGGGAGATCTGCGCCTCGAGGGAACATTCGATGAGTACGAGCCGCGATATGTCGCAGACCTCCGACCTGGTTGCAGGTCCCAAGCCGGCTGCGCCGGCTGCTGCCGGCAGCAAGCTGAGCGTGCTGGATCGCTTCGGCACGCCGCTCTGGATCGCCATCGGCATTTCGATCATCGCCCTGGCGGTGCTGGCCGCTTTTAGCTGAGCATTCTCTTTCGTCTGTCCTTCCAGTCCTAGGACCGCCGCTGCCTTAGGCGCGCGGGCCGCGGCCTATGCCGAAACGCTGGCCTGACCATCAGATGTGCTTACAAAATCGGCCTAGGGTCGGCCCTGGTGCGGCGATGCCACCCGGCAATCCGGCGGTGCTCTCACGGGAACCGTGCGACCTCGCGCGCGCTCTGGATCGGCGGCGTAGCGGTCATGGGCTCGGCCTGGCGGCGATTTACGTCCTCGGCTGACCACAGGCTCCGAATCCAACAGGCTCGGTGGATATCTTCCCTCGCGGCGCGCAACGCGTTCTATACTCGCATGCACGAGCCTCCAATCGGAGGGCTCGTTCCAATTCCGGCGAAGGAAGTTTGATCATGTCGAACGTCGCTGTTCCGCGCCCGCTGGAGTATGGCGCGCCGATTTCCCTGGAGAAGGCCAAGGCCGTGATGGCGGCGGCGGAAGCCGAGGCGCGCGCCAACGACTGGCCGATGGTGATCGCCATCGTCGATAGCGGCGGGCACCTGGTGATGTTGCACAGCTTCGATCACGCCCAGCATGGCAGCGTCGCGATCGCCCAGGAGAAGGCCCGCTGCGCTGTCAATTTCAAGCGCGCCACCAAGACGATCGAGGATGCGGTCGCGCAAGGCGGGCTCAACCTGCGCATGCTGGCGACGCCGGGCGTTGTGCCGCTGGAAGGCGGCGTGCCGCTGATAGCCGAAGGCAGGATCGCCGGCGCCATCGGCGTGTCCGGCATGCGCTCCAACCAGGACGGCCAGGTGGCCGAAGCCGGCGCGAAAGCGATGTCGGCATCGTCGTGAAATGAGCGGCGCTCCGCAGTTGCCCGCGGAGCGCCTGTCTCACCCCCCGGCAGCGCCGTCAGGCGCTGCGGATCTTGCTCAAGAAGTCGTCAAGCCGAGTATGCAGCCGAGATATCCTCGGTCGCCTTGGCGGTCTGGCTGGCGGGCGACTTCACTTCCAAGGCGACGACCGCAAAGCCTTTGCCGGCAGCATAAAAGCAGCTCTCCAATATCGAGCCCCTTGTTTCCTCTATCGGCGTAAAGATTGTGTTGACGCAGCGGGCGGGCGCTAGTTCTTTGAGGCTGTTGTTGCCGCCGCGCCATAGCGCGGCGCTGTTCATGCAGTGAGCCAACAGTAGAGCTTCGGGAACTCCGCTTGCATCGCACGCTCCACGCCCCGCGCTACCGGCGGATCAATCTGGCGCTGCTCGCTGTCATGGCGGGTCTCACCATCGGTGGACTGATCGTTCTACCGCTCGTCCTGCTGCCGCTCGACGCGCGTTGGGGCTGGCTGCTGGTGCCGATCGCGCTCCTGACCAACTTTTTCTGGGCGCTGCATCACGAAGCGATCCATGGCGGGTTCCATGGCGAGCGGCAGCGCAACCTGCTGGCCGGGCGCTTCATGGCGATGCTGCTCGGTTCCTCGTTCCACGTGCTGCGTTTCGGGCACCTGATGCATCACCGTTACAACCGTAACCCGATCGACCGGCCCGACACCTACGATCCCGCCGCGACGCCGCGCCTCAGGGCGCGCCTGACCTTCCTCGGCAATCTCATCTTCGGGCTTTACCTGGCGGAGCTGGCGGTGCCGGTGGCGTGCTGGCTGCCGCGGCGAATGATCCAGCGCATCGTCGATCGGGTCTATCGCGGCGAGGATCCGGCGCTGGTGGCGATCCGCCTCGCGGCGCATCGTCTGTTCCTCGACCCCCGGCGGCTGCGCATCATCCGCACCGACGCGTTCCTCGCATGGGGCCTGATCGCCTTGTCGGCGCTCGCGTTCGGCCGGCACTGGCCGATGCTGCTGGCGTTCCTGATCGCGCGCGGCGTGCTGATATCGGTGTTCGACAACGTCTATCATTTCGCCACGCCGATCGACCGGCCGGACTATGCGCGCAACCTGTCGCTGCCCGGGCCATTGCGGCTCCTCATCCTCAACATGAATCTGCACCGGGTGCACCACGCGCGCCCGGCCTTGCCGTGGTGGGCGCTGCCCGCGCAATTCCGGGCCAGCAGGGACCAGTATGACGCATCGCTGCTGCGCACCGCGGCGGCGCAGTTCAGCGGGCCCGTGCCGGTTACCGAACTCCGCCCGCCCAATCAGTTCGGTTAACCGCCGTACACCAAGAAACTTGGAAAAGCGCTGTGCGCGACTCAGGCGCCGGCATCGGAATTAACCATACGAATCAGTCGTTTCGTGAGCCAGACTTGCTTTGCATTTGCGCAACAGTCGCTGAAAAACCGCTTCAAGGATTTGTGAAAACCAGGGCGCATGTCCTGGGCCGGCGCCGCGAAACCGGGCTGAAAGCCGCGCCGCGCCTGGGCTCGTAACGTTAATTAACGCCGCGCGAAGTAATGCGACCAAAAGGCTAGCACATACCCAGGTGTGCGCGGCGCAGTTGACGAAAGCGGCCTGAATACCCACGATTCAAGGCACCGGCTTTCTCTTGGGTAACAGATGGAGCGAGGCATGCTCGAGTTCTACGTTAACTACTCGATCAATTCGGGTGCGACCCCTAAGCGCGTCCAGGTTGGTCCCTTCAACAATGTGGCGTTGGCCGTGCGCCAGCGCGCCACGATCGAAAACAGCTCCGGCATCTCCCATTGCTGGGTCGGCATCAGCCGCGACGAGACCCGTCAGCTGCTCGATGCCGAGACGCCGAAGGTGATGCAGTTCGTGCCGACGGTGATTTCCACGGCTGCGTAGGTTCAGGCGTAGGTTCGTTCGAGATTCCCATTCCCTTCGCACCGGTCACACCGGCGCGGCGCGGCACCATGAGCGCTCCCGAGCGCTTGCCGCGCCGCTTTTTTTTGCTCAGGCGTCCCGCGACAAAGGCTTGAGAAGCGATGGAGCGGTTTTGCGGAATTGCTCGAGGCTGAATTGCGCCTCCGCCCGTTGCCGCGCCTTGGTCCGCAGCCGGGCGCGCAGGTCGGCGTCGGCCGCCAATTGCCGCAGGCACGCCGCCGCATGCTCGATGTCCGGATCGGCCCACGCGGCCCCGGGCGGCACCGACGGGTAGTCCTTGGGTCCGACCGGCACCTTCCTGAACCTGACCAGCATGGAATTGTCGGCATCCAGCATGTCCAGCACGCCGGACCATGCGGTCGCGACCACCGGCGTGCCCAGCCACATCGCCTCCGCGATGAAGAGGCCGAGGCCTTCCGACCGGTGGAGCGAAAGCATGACGTCGCAGCAGCGGATGAGCGCGGCGAGGTCGCCGGGCGCGAGCTCGCGGTCGATGATGGTGACGTTGGGCATGCCCGCAATCAGCCCGCGTAGCCGCTCCAGTTGATCCGCCCGCTGGTCCCCGCCGCCGACCTTGAGGACCAGCTGCGCCGCCGTGGGGTCGGGGAAGGCCGCCTGAAAGGCGGCGATGGCGCCGACCGGGTTCTTGCGTTCCCAGTGCGACGACAGATCGAACGCCGCGAGTGCGGTGAAACGCTGGGGCGCCAGTCCGAAATCCGCGCGGGTCGCCGCAGAGGGCACCGGCTCCGGCACGGGGAGCTGGACGTAGCGGATCGGAATCCCCGGCAGGTCGCGCACAAGGGTGTCATGGATGAAGCGGGAGGAGACCCAGATCTCGTCCATCAGCCTGGCCCAGCTTGCCCAGGCGCGCGGCAGCCGGTCCAGCTCCCACCACCAGTAACCGACCAGCCGCTTGCCCCGGCAGATGCGGGGGCCGAAGTGGGAGAGCAGGGGCGTCATTTGCGGGGGATTGACGCAGAACACCATGGTGCCGTGGGCTGGTGCTGAGGGGCGCGGCGCCGGCGGGCCGGGCAGGGGGCGCAGGACGGCGCTGCAATCCATCGGATGAAGGGGAAGGTTAGCTGCTTCCATGCCGGAGCGGAGAATCTGGGCGGCGCGCGCGATCCCGATGTTGAGTTCGAACCCGCCAAGGAGCGTCACGGGGCCACCACCGTCGCTGGGCGTCTGCCGCAAGCGGCGCACGCCCTTGCGGATCAGATGATCGAGATAGCGACTGGCGGCGGGTGGCGACACGACCCGAAGTCCCTGCCAGATGAGTCCCAGCAACTTTCTTGGTCGGAAGTTGCGAGCCGGGATCCAGGCCGACGATTCATTCATGCTGCATCAGGGCTTCGAGTTCTTTGCAGCGGCGACGTCGCAGTGATGCCGCCCAACACGATCTTTGCTCAGAATTGGTTGGTGTTTTCTCATGTTTGACTTCGGCATCTAATTCCGGAAGAAGTGTCGCCTTGGCACTTTGCATTACGCTTGTCGCAACTGTAACTCAATTTGGCATTCATTCATCGCATGACCTCAAATCCGACCGCTACATCCACAACAGTCGCGCCCGACGCGGAAGCAAGCCAGAAGCTCAAGGCGGAGAAGTTCAATGCCACCCTGCATCAAATTGTATCGCACATTGGGACAGCAAGTGTCCCCGCGCCTGCCGTTCGCCAAGTCCTTCCTCCACCCGTCTTATGTCCTCGGCCCGACAGCCCGGTCCGCTTTATGCCGCTTGTAGGGATCGGTGCTTCGCCCATTGCCGAAGGTTTTTCGCCCATATGGACAGGCGACAAAAACTGGACATTTGTGGATTTTGCGTCGTTCGAGGGTGCCGACTTTGCATATGCGGTCTATCGCTCCTTGCTTAACCGCGGTCCTTCCAAGAAGCAGATCAGAGTTGCCGAATCTGGGTCTATAGAAGACCGATTCTTGTTACTTCTCGCCGCCGATCGTAAATCGCGCAGCGTTGGCGGACCCGGCCGGCTCGCCAATCTTGCCGGCTCCCGGATGCTCTACAGCGCGTCGCGGACCGCACGGAAGCTGAGACTTGCTCCGCTCGTCGCCTTGCTGCGAACGCTGCTCGCTGCTCGCGCAGAGAGCTTGTTCGTACGCAATCGTGATGCGCTCGTTCAGCGGCGGTTGATTTTGGGCGTGCTCAATCTCTTGTCCAGACGGGGATAGGCGCTCCCAAAATGGACAAGATAGTGATTACTAACTTCTACCCGGTTTATCCGTTCATCCATGGTGGGCAGCGCCGCATCTTCTTTCTGGCGCGTGAGCTTGCGCGTGACTACTCGGTCACCCTCGTTACGCTTGTTCGAGGTGAACAGCTCAAATATCTGGAGCTGGATCGGGGACTGACGGAGATTCAAGTCCCGGCGGGGCGGCAATATCAGGATTCGGAGAAGGCCCTGATCGGCACCAATTACATGTTGTCGGATGCTGCATATGCGCTTCATTGGAAGCAATGCCAACTCTACCAGGGCGTATTGCGAGACCAGCTTCGGGGCAGCCGCCTTGCGATTTCAGAGCATCCCTATTCCTTCTATGCGATCCAAGGAGCAAAGAGGCGAACGAGCACCGTCCCCGTACTCTACAATTCCCAGAATGTCGAAGTGACTCAGAAAGAGGCCGTCCTGGCGGGCCGCGAGGAGCTTTTTCCGGTCATTCGGGCGATCGAGAGCGCGATAGTGGCCGAATGTGCGGCGATCGTTGCCTGCACGGAGCTCGACCGCGCCAAATTTGTGTCCGAATATTCCATTTCGCCCGACAAGGTCACCGTCATCGAGAATGGGGTCGATAGCTCGGCGGTACCGAGCGTGTCGCCAGAGAGACGTGAAGAGTTCCGGCGACGTCTCGGGCTCGAAAACCGATTTACCGCCATTTTCGGCGGAAGCCTTCACTTTCCGAACCTTGCTGCGGTGGAGAGCATTCTTGCAATCGCACCGCTACTGCCGGATGTCGTATTCGTCATCCTGGGCACGGTCTGCGTCTGCCCGGCATTGCAGGGAATTGTCCCGCCGAATGTTCTGCCGCTAGGCTACGTTCCCGAGGCCGAAAAGTGGCTCGCTTATGCCGTAAGCGACCTGGCGCTCAATCCCATGAGTCTCGGGTCCGGCTCGAACATCAAGATGTTCGAATACGCCGCCGCGGGACTGCCGACGCTGTCGACCGACTTTGGCGCGCGCGGTACCGGCATGCGGCAAGGCGTCCACTATTATGAGGCAAAACTCGACGATTTCGCCTCTGGACTTGCGGAACTCGCTCACCTCGATCGCCAGACGCTATCACAAGTCGGCTCCGCCGCCAGGGATTTCGCTCGAGAGACATCTGATTGGCGCGTGATCGGCAAGCGGTACAGAACTCTGGTTTCGGCACTCATTGGAGGATCGGCGCCGGTTGTGAATTGATTTTGCGATGCAAGATGTCGTCGTATTGGGAAGTCCGGGAGGCCCTCTGTCCGCTTATAGTAAAAAAGCCATCCCGTCCGTCGGGCGGCGGCTACCGTGGACTCAGTGTTCCGCGAGGCGCGCGGTCCATTCATCGATGCGTTCCCTCGGGATCAGATACCAGTCCCACATGCCGCGATTACAGACCCGCTCCCAAGCCTCGATGTCGCCGATCACGGCGCCGAAAAGGTCACCGAGCACATAGCCCATGGATTCGGCCTGATCGAACAAGGTCTGCACGGTGTGACCATAGGGCTCGTACGTCGTGCCACCATACTCGGCGCTGATGTAAGGCCGGTCGCGCGAGATCAGCTGCATCGCACCGCGCAAGCAATCGACCTCGCCGCCCTCGATGTCCATCTTGATATAGCGTACGTCGCGGATATCGTCAGCGAAGTCGTCGAGACGGCGGACCTCGACGGTGATGATTTCCGGCGTCACCAGATCAGGGCGGTTGAACGACTTTCGCTGCTTGAGGCCACTTTCTGCAGGTGTTCCCTTGGCGTGTACGAACGCAGCCGGACCGTGATCCAGGCCGAGTGCGAATTGATACGTCTTGACGCGCGGCGGAAGGCCTTTTGCCTGAAGCCGGGCGAAGATATCCGGCAATGGCTCGAAGGCATGAACCGATCCGGCCGACCCAACCAGCTCGGCAAATACCGTGGTGTGGCGACCCTGATTCGCTCCAACGTCGACGACAGTATCTCCGGTCCCTATCAGCCGCCGATAGGTCGATTCCAGGACCGCTTCGAAGTCCGGGATGATCCCCACCCGACGAAGCGACTGTATGACCTCGATATGTGGAACGGCGCGCTGCATCAGGCCTCTATTATCAAGAGCGCCGAGATCTGTAAATGCGCGATCGGTCAGTTCCTGCGGCTCGGCTGTCGACGATTCGAAATCGCAAGACGGCAAGGATCAGCCTGATTGGGCAGTGGTGCTTGGCCGCGCCAACTCTTCCGCCCTGCGCACAATCGAAAGCGATGTCTCCCGCCATGAATAGGGCTTGAAAGACGCCGCAACCCTCTTGTTGCGCATCTCGATCTCCCCCGGATGTTCGCTGAAATAACGAATCTGGTCCGCCCAGGAAATGACATCCCAAGGATCAAGATACTCAGCTAGGTCCTCTCCGGCTTCGGTCAGGCTTCCAGCGTTCGAACAAAGGCAAAACTTGCCGAACGCGAAACTCTCGACGACCGGAAGCCCCCAACCCTCGTAAAGGGAAGGATAGACGGTGTATTCGCAACGCTCGTACAGAAATGCAAGCTCGGCGTCCGCTATGCCATGCAGAACGTGGATCCGGCCCCTTACACGTCGATCGCGGTGAAGGTCAGCCAATAGATCATCAACGCCCCATCCGTGCATCCCGACGAAGACGAGATCCGGCACGTCGCAACCCATTTCGAGCAGGCGAACCCAAACCTTGTATAAGAGTTCATGGTTCTTGCGTCGCTCTAGCGTCGACACGAACAATATGAAAGGGGATCTTGCAATCTCAGCTGTGACCCCTGTTCGTTTTGCAAGCTCAATCGGTTTCGACGCCACCTCATTTCGGAGGGCATTGTGCTCTGCCGTTTCCCGTCCTTTCAGCAGGTCATTTCCAAGCCTCAAGACGCTTGTCGCCGGCAATGGAGCTCCGACGGAAGCCGCAAACTCTAGGAAATCGCGCCGCGTACAATTGGATATGCACATGACATGGTCAGCAACCCATGCGAGGTCGGTAAGATATCTTGGGAACGTCCTCGCGATTCTCTCCAGCGTCAGATGCGGGTGTTTGATCGGTATCGTGTCATAGCAGATGCCGATCACCTTGAGCTGGAACTGTTGCTTGTACTCATAAAGGCGGCGCGGATCCTTGTCGTCCCAGTCGCTTCCGACAGAGACATATGCGTCTCCGCTACGAAACGTACAGCGAGGCGGTTGGATGATTTCTTCCTGGCGCGCCTCCGGCGGCACCTTTTGTTGAGCATTCTGCCCCTGTTGGACTGCGTTCGCGGATTTAAGGGGCGGCTCAGCAAAGGATTTTAGAGTTCGCCGCAGCTGCTTCTTCAACCTCCGCAGGATCTTCGCCCAAGCTGTCCTGGGCTTCTTTGCCGGCTTGCTGCTTTCGGGAATCTCGACTTTTGTTTCAATCTTAACTTCATTCTTAACTTCATTCTGTGGCGAGATGGCAATCCGTCCCTCGAACTGTTCGAAAAATCTGATCCGCGCGACGGCCTCCTCCCGGTCGACATCGAGAAACGCGCGCAGGCCTTGGTCGTATCGGCAGAATCTGATGGAATCGCTAGCATGATCGAGAATCCATCGGGTCAATTGTTCTTCGACTCGAACCACGCCAACGATAGGGCGATCCCAGCGCACGATCGTCGTCACGTCGACCCAGATCGTGCTGGATGTCCGGTCAATGCCGAGGGGAATACCGCCACCTAATTCGAGACTGTTCGTATCATTTTGCCGATGTGCCGCGGCCGTAACGCCGCCGGCGCTTTCGCGTGCGCCCATCTTATCTTCGTCGTTGGATGTCAACATGTCGGCCACTGTCACCCCGTTGAGGGGGTGGATTCAAGTGACGATGCGCCCGATAAACTCACGGCACGATCCAGCCCCATCTTCGAAGCAATTGCGCTTACCATCGGCGCCAAGGTCCGTTCCCACGTCAATTCGAGCAACCGCTGCCGATGCTCTTCAGTAAGGAATGGTGGCGGAGACGCCATGGCGTCTTTTACGGCGTCACAGAAATCCCTGCCTGGATTCGCCACAACGACATGGGGCAATGTCGTGAAGCTCTCGAATCCACGGAAAGAGATCGGTGTGCCGACAACCCACTTGCAGGAGAACAGCGCCTCCGCAGTCTTCAGGTTAGATCCGCTTCCATCCAGGATCGGCAGAACAAAAACCCGGGCAAGCTGTTTGATAGCGGCCAGTGCCGCCGCTTCTACGACACCCGGAAATCGAAGCCGGGATCGACTGAGGTCTTCGTAATCGCGTCCTTTCAACAGCTTCTCGATATGCAAGGCAGCTCCGCCGAAGATGCAGATTGCCTCGTTAGGCGCCAGAAAGCCAAACCTGTCGGCAAAGACGTCGAAGAAGTCCAGAAAGTTGGGAGGATGGGCGCTAGCCACGTAGAGTCCAAAGTTCGGGATATCCCTCGCGAAGACCTGTTGCCACCTCTGAAGTTCGCGCTCCGATGCCTGCCAAGGCTCGACGCCGTTTGTAGCCAATAAAACAGTCGTGCTGGAGTAACTTGACAGAGTAGCCTGGTCCGAACTGCTCACAGAAAATACGACATCTGCTTCGTGGCAGGCAGCCTGTTCTTGCGAGCTGATGGCTCCAAGCAGGGCATCAGCCAGGTCGCTGTGAAATTTCCGGAGGATCGGTACTTTCAGCGCGGTCTCGTCATTTTGCGAGTCATAGACAAGCAACCCGACATCTCGATCGCAGCGTAGTTTCCGCGCGACCGGCAACATCCATGGCTGCTCGAGGAAAATTATGTCGATTCGATTTGGCAACGACGCAAGAATGCGGCGGTAGGCTTGCTCGTCTTCGGCTGCATAAATTCCGCTCAGATAGTCGTTCGCATATGGGGCGCGCGCACCGTTAACGAGACGGAAGGGGCTATCGGCGGGAAAGGCTATGTCCGTCGGGCTCATGTGATCTGGCGAATATGCCCTCTCATCCGCAATGCCGATCGTCACTACGTTTAACCCGATATTTCTCAGCGCCTTGACAACCTGCGCACTGCGTATCTGGCCGCCATGACGTGGAACGGCCAGCGGATATGTCGTCAGGAAGGCTACGGTCTTGCCGGAAATCTGCATAAGCTTACAAAGATATCCCTCATCGAGGCTCAAGACGTGGCTAGTTCATCAAAGCGTCGCTGCAACTGCGACAGATCGGGGCCAAGATGATCTGACGATCTCTTGTCTGCCTCGATTGCCTGTTGTGCGCGGGCCCGGATGTTCTGTCGACCGAGCATACTGCGCAATCCTTTTGCGTTCAGAAAATATGCCAATTCTGCCATCGGCATGTTCGGAAACCGGCTGTCGATTAAGTCCATCGTCAATGGACGACAGGACCGGCAGTATTCCCTCAGGATGTCGGCTACTTCGACGTTCGTCACGACAGGCTGAGTTAATATCATCTGCTCCAATTGAGCCAGCTGGAGGTGCCTGTACACTTGCTCCGCATCCGCATTTGGCTGATTGCGAGAGACGCCAGCCGGAGAAAAAAGGGATTTCCGAAATGACGCCGCAACATCGGAGTTTGGTCCGGCCCCGAGGTAGTCGTAGATTGCATGGATGGTATCGGGGTTCTCGAAAAATAAGTCGTCATAGTTGACAATAAGCACTTCGCCGCTCGAATCGACGTCGGCGATGGCACCTAAAAGGCCGATCAATTCCAATACGCCGAAGAATCCGGTTTGCCCTCGTCCCCAGTAGGCGTCGTCGCGATTGCGTGCTCGCGCGTCCCAGGAGTTCCAGAACCCCAGCTTCGGCCGGTAAATACAGATCTTCTTGCACGATGGCGCGGCGGTATTCAGGTCGGGCAGGCGAAAAAAGTACCGAGGGTCCTTGTCTCCGAATATTAATGCCTCATTCTTCTTCAAGCGAAAGAGCGTACGCGTCCTGTCACCGTTCGGCATCCGGTAGGTTTTCTCGTCTTCGAATGCAGAAGGCAGCGTGGCTGCGCATGCGGTCTCGACATTTGGAAAATACTCATCGCCACACATGATCTCCGGATGGAGGTTCAGAGCGTTCACCGTAGCCGTGGTGCCCGAGCGTGGAACACCCATCACAACAAAATGCATCGTCATACCCGTTTCCAGCTACCTTTAGTTCCAGCTGTCTCACACTCAAGATCGCCCAATGGACCCAGCAGGGGCGCAGGTTCGAGGTTCCGCAAGTAGGAAGCGACCATGGCGCTAGTATCCGCTGAAAAGCGAATCATATGAAGTCCCGGCCCTATGGTCGTACTCCTGGACCAGCGATCGAGCCAAAGAGAGCTTGCCGTACACAGCAACTGCGATGAAGGCTTGGATCAGGAGGCAGATCGGGTCCGATATCATGCCCGCCTCCTTGAAGTAGACCGCGTCGCCCCAGCCAAGCTGGTCCCCGCTCGCGAGCGGTCCGCATTTGAACGCGTAGCGGCGAAGGTCACTGAAATCGACCAAGCGGAATCCACTCTCCCGCAACAGCAGGTCGATTTCGGAGAAAAGCGCTTGGCCCTGATAGAGTGGAAGGAATTCTACCTCGCAATGCACTGCGAGAGTCCGCGACAACACCGAACGCGCGTGGGCCAGGGCCGCGTACTCGAATCCCTGAATGTCAAGCTTGAGGAAATCCACCCTAACGACATCGGAGATCGCTTCGTCCAAGGTTATCGTAGCGACGCTTTCCGTCGACACCGTCTCGAAGCCACATAGGTCGACCAGCTCGCCGATGACAGCGTTGTTGAGCGGCAGGAGCGAAGAAGTCGCATCCGGACTGTTGATGTGAAACGTATGGCGATTCCCATCGCCAATGAACGCGGCTCGCATCGACAGATCGATCTTCGTTTCAGCCAGCTCCCGTTCCCGGCGGCGATGCTCAAGCGGTTCGAAGCCTACCACCCGGCCTTTGGCATGAGAGAGCAGTGGCGAATAGATGTGGCCTTCTCGTTCCATGGCTTGGGCGCCAACGTCGACAACCACCAGCGGCGTCACCGAAGGAATGCCATCAATCGCCTTCCCGAGCTTCATCGACAGGTCTTGTGCGTTCTCACCTAGTACCTTCCTGGCCTGATGTTCCGACGACAGCAGGAGGCCACACAACACGTGTAGCGCAGATTCTCCCGCTTGAATCCTGCCGGCCCAGTACCGCACGCCTTTCGGCTCCGCGCCTCGGCCGAAGAAACCCTGGTAGAGCGCGTGTACCATCTCCTCCATTTGAGAAGAAGATAGGCCCTGAGTTACCGCCGAATCCATGTTGCTGACTTTCGCAGGCTGGGTCATGTGGCTGAGCGACACGTCGTCCAGTCTCGCTCGGAAGTCGGGCCAGGAGCTGGTCCCTATGGCGAACCGCCGGCGTAGGCGTTCACGAATTTCCGACTGTTTGTCATTTACCTAATCATTCCTCGCCACATCCGCCTTCACCATCTCCTCCACCAGCGCAGGGAACGAGGTCTTCGGCGTCCAGCCGAGTTCGCGCTTGGCCTTGCTCGGGTCGCCGAGCAGGAACTGGACTTCCGCCGGTCGATAGAATTTCGGATCGACCTCGACCAGCACCTCGCCCGTCTTGGCGTCCACTCCTTTTTCCGCCTCGCCTTTGCCCGACCACGTGATGGTGCGGCCGACATGCCCGAATGCGAGCTCGACGAACTCGCGCACCGTGTGCGTTTCGCCGGTCGCGAGCACGTAATCGTCCGGCTTGTCCTGCTGCAGGATGAGATGCATGCCCTCGACGAAATCGCGGGCATGGCCCCAGTCGCGGCTGGCGTCGAGGTTGCCGAGCTGCAGCTTCTGCTGCAGGCCGCGGGCGATCCGGCCCACCGCCAGGGTGATCTTGCGGGTGACGAAGGTCTCGCCGCGCCGCGGGCTCTCGTGATTGAACAGGATGCCGTTGGAGCCGTGCAGCCCATGGGCATCGCGATAGTTCCGCACGATCCAATAGGCGTAGAGCTTCGCGACGGCATAGGGGCTGCGCGGATGAAAGGGCGTGGTTTCGCGCTGGGGCGTCTCCTGCACCAGGCCGTAGAGCTCGGAGGTGGAGGCCTGGTAGAACCGGCATGTCCCGACCAGCTCCGCGGTGCGCAAGGCCTCCAGCAGCCGCAGCGTGCCGAGCGCATCGACATTGGCGGTGTAGTCCGCCGAATCGAAGCTGACGGCCACATGGCTCTGCGCGGCGAGGTTATAGATCTCGTCGGGCTGGGTCTCTTCCACCAGGCGGGCCAGAACCGTGGTGTCGGTCATGTCGCCATGATGCAGTGACAGCAGCCCCTCGGTTTCCGAGCCGGCCGCCAGGAGGTGCTGGATCCGCGCGGTATTGCTGCTGGAGGAGCGCCGTACCAGGCCGTGGACGACGTAGCCCTTGGCCAGCAGCTGCTCGGCAAGATAGGAGCCGTCCTGGCCTGTAATGCCGGTGATCAGCGCAGTTTTTTGAGACATAATTTCCCAGCCCACCCAACTGAAGCGGCATTAACATGCCGACCGCGGCGGCACAAGGATTCCGTGATTTCCGCGCGGCCCCTTTTGGTTGTTCCCGTTGGTCGTCCTGGAGGCCCGTTTTCGTTGACGGGATGGGGCTAAGGGAGTACCTAGGACTGTGTTCTAGAGGGGGTGAGAACCGACGTGACCGTTGTTCCGGTTATCCTGTCTGGCGGCTCCGGTAGCCGGCTCTGGCCGGTCTCACGTGCGCTCTATCCGAAGCCGTTCCTGCGCTTGCCGGATGGCCGCTCGCTGTTGTGCGCCGCCTTCGAACGGGCCGGCGCGCTCAAGGGCACGCCCGGCACGCTGCTCGTCACCAACCGCGACTATGCCTTCCAGTGCCAGGACGAATTCACCGCCGCCGGCGCGGCCAATGGTGCCCGGGGCGGCGAGCTGTATTCGATCCTGGAGCCGGTCGGGCGCAACACCGCGCCGGCGATCGCCATGGCCGCCTGGTTCGCGCGCGAGTGCTGGGGCGACGACACGGTGCTGCTGGCCATCGCGGCCGACCACCTGATCGTGCCGCAGGACGCCTTCCAGAACGACGTCGACGCGGCCGCCGCCCTGGCGCGCGAGGGCTGGATCGCCACCTTCGGAATCCGCCCGACCTATCCGGAAACCGGCTACGGCTATATCGAGATCGATCGCGACCGGCCGATCGGCGGCGGCTTCGCCACGAAGAAGTTCAAGGAGAAGCCGGCGCCGGACCTCGCCGCCAGCTACATCCTCGACGGCGCGCATTACTGGAACTCCGGCATCTTCTGCATGCGCGCGGATCTCTATCTGGCCGAGCTCGCAGCGCATCAGCCGCAGCTGGCGGCCGGCGCGGCCGCCGCCTGGCGCGCCGCGCGCGAGCGGCAGGACCGGCTCGACCCGGCCGCACGCAGCATCGAGCTCAGCCTGGAAAGCTTCAGCGAGCTCGCCGACATCTCGGTCGATTACGCGGTGATCGAACGCTCGCAGCGCGTCGCCATGGTGCCGGCGAGCTTCGAATGGAGCGACATCGGCTCCTGGCGCGCGGTCAGCGAGCTGATCGCGCCCGATACCGAGGGCAACCGCATCGTCGGGCGGGCGCTCGCGCTCGACACCCGCAACACCTTCATCCAGAGCGCGCATCGCCTGACGGCGGCGGTGGGCGTGCAGGACCTGCTGATCGTCGACACCGAAGACGCCCTCCTGGTCGCGCACAGCAGCCGCGCCCAGGACGTCAAGCGCATCACCGACCGGCTGCGCGCCGAGGGCCATGAAACCCAGAAGCTGCATCGCACGGTCCACCGGCCCTGGGGCAGCTTCACGGTGCTCGAGGACGGCGCGCATCACAAGATCAAGCGGCTGGAGATCAAGCCCGGTGCCGGCATCTCCCTGCAGCTGCACCAGCACCGCAGCGAGCACTGGGTGGTGGTGGAGGGCGAGGCGCAAGTGACCCGGGACGAGGAAGTCGTCATCCTCGGGCGCGATCAATCGACCTACATCCCGGCCGGCACCAAGCACCGGCTGGAGAATCTGAGCGACCAGCCGCTGATCGTCATCGAGGTGCAGACCGGCCGCTATCTCGGCGAGGACGACATCGTGCGCTTCGAGGATCGCTACGGCCGGATGTCCGAAGGCAAGTAGCCGGTCGCGCTCCATGTGGTCCGTAGCTTCCCAGTGAACAAGATTCTGCGCGCCGCCATCTATCAATATCGCTGCCGGGATGAAACGCCGGCACAGCGGCTCCGGCGCCTGGACCAGACGTTGGGCGGCTTCGAGGGCGAACTCGACCTGGTGATCTGCCCCGAGCTGTTCCTCTCGGGCTACAATGTCGGCACCCGGATCCGGGAACTGGCCGAGCCTCGGGACGGCGCGTTTTCGCAGGCGGCATCGGCGCTCGCCCGGAAACGGCGGACGGCCCTGGTCTACGGCTATCCGGAAGCGGCCGACAATGCAATCTACAATGCCGCCGTCTGCATCGATGCAGCCGGCACCGTGATCGGCCATCACAGGAAGCTCCGGCTGCCGAACGAGTTCGAGCGGAGCTATTTCTCGCCGGGGAATGCCTACACGCTGTTCAATCTGAATGGCTGGAGCGTTGCCATCCTCGTCTGCTACGACGTCGAATTCCCGGAGGCGGTACGCGCCTGCGCAGCGCGTGGCGCGCAGCTGGTCGTGGCGCCCACCGCGCTCAAGACGGAATGGGCGTTCGTCGCGCGAAACATGGTGCCGACGCGGGCCTTCGAGAATGGCCTGTTCGTTGCGTACGCCAATTACTGCGGCACGGAAGGGACCTTCGAATATCTCGGAGAAAGCTGCTTCGTCAGCCCCAAGGGCACGATAACCGCCGGCGGACCTGCGGAAGCTCTTGTGACGGCGGAACTCGACGCAACCGAAATCGAAGCTGCCCGGCGGACCCTCCCCTACCTGGACGATTGCGCGATTTTTGGCGGGATCGGATCGTGACGGTGCTGCCGTTTCACCTGCGATCGCGACCTATCAAGTCCAGCATGGCAGCGACGGCCGCCGGATAGCGATCATCGCATGCCCGATCGGCAGTCCGAGGAGCGCGAGCGCGCCATGGTGGGCTATCAATCCGAGGCTGCCTTTCAGCGCGCGTTCAAGCAGCATATGGGACTGACACCAGCGCGCTGGCGACGGCCCGAAGAGAGTCAATAAATTCAGTCTGGTTGGATTAGACGAATTGAGCCGCGATGAAAGTCACGAATGTCCGCGCCTTGGCACTGGCCTGTCGTCCGGTCGGGAACACCGCCCATAGATCGACCATCGGCAACTGCCAATCGTTGAGGACCGCATTTACCTCCCCGGACTGCAGCTCGGGTGCGAACATCCATTCGGACGCTACGGCAAGTCCCAGTCCAGCCAAGACTCCGGCGCGAACACCCTCCGCGGCACTGACGCGCAGCCGGCCGTCGATATGGATCGAGATTTTCGAATTGCCTCGTCGAAACGTCCAAGCCGTGCCGCCTCCGCCCTGGTCATAGACCACGGCCTGATGTTTCGTCAGATCCGCGGGCTCTCGGGGAACTCCCTTCGCCTTGAAATAGGCCGGCGTTCCAACCACCCGCCGCGGGCTCCGGCCGATTCTTTTTGCCGTGAGGGATGAATCCATGAGCTCACCCATGCGCAAGGCGACATCGATACCGGCCTCAATGAGATCGATGTTCCGGTCATCCATCAACACGTCGATGCTCAGCGCGGGATGTTCGGAGAGAAACATTGGAAGGCGCGGGATGACATGAAGCCGAGCGAAGGTCACGGCCGCACAGACTCGCAAACGCCCTGACAGCTTCGCCGCCGCACCGCGTGCAGCGTTCTCGGCCTCATCGGCCTCTTCTATGGACCGCTTTGCACGTTCGTAAAAGTTCCGGCCAGCTTCTGTCGGTTTCAATCCATGGCTCGACCGCAGCAGGAGGCGTACCCCAAGCCGGGCTTCGAGCTGAGCAACAGTTTTGGAAACGGCCGGCTGGCCGAGCCTCAACTGCTTCGCCGCGCCAGAGAAGGAACCTGCCTCCACGACGCGGACGAAGACCTCCATGGCACTCATGCGATCCATGGTCACTCCTTGGGGAGTGAGCCATATCACTCTGGCGAACCTGGCGTAAACCCGGGAACCATGGTCGCTGGGGACAGAGCGAGCCATGCCCACCCCGCCCCAAGGTTCTTTAGATCAGACGGAGCACATTCCGCCGTCCACCAGAAGCTCGCTGCCGGCGACGAAGCTGCTGTCGTCGGACGCCAGGAACAGCATGGCGGCAGCTATTTCTTCGGGCCGGGCCATGCGTCCCAGGGGGATATTCGCCGCGTGCTTTGCCCGGACGGCTGCGGCCTCCTCCTTGGAGCCGACCTGCGCGTCGATCAGCGGTGTGTCGGTGGGGCCAGGAGTGATGACGTTGACGCGGATTCCCCGGTCCTTCATCTCCATGGTCCAGGTACGGGCGTAGGAGCGCAGGGCCGTCTTGGAAGCGGCATACGCCGAGCGACCTGGGAAACCGCGGAGGGCTGCGATGGTGCTCGTGAGAATGACGGAGGCACCGTCCCTGAGATGCGGCAGAGCCTTCTGGACCGTGAAGAGGACTCCGCGGGCATTGGTTTCGAAGTTGTGATTGAAGCTCTCGACGGTCACATCCGCCAGCTTCACGCTGTCGACCGCGCCGACATTGGCAACAAGCACATCGATCTTCTTTCCGTCGGCAGCAACCTTGGCGTAGAGACGATCGAGCTCCTCGAGCTTGCGTACGTCGCCCTGAACCGTCGTGACATTGCGGCCGATCAGCTTGGCAGCCTTGTCCAGTTCGTTCTGCCGGCGCGCAAAGATATAGACGTAGGCGCCTTCGGCGGCGAAGCGCCTCGCCGTTGAAAATCCTATGCCGCTGCTTCCGCCGGTGATGACGGCGACTTTATTCTGCAATCTCGACATTGCTTTTCACTCCTCTGCTGGAGCCATTCCGGACATCCGGCTTCGCGATCAAATGGAGCTTCGGATCAGGCAGATGGAGGGTCGCCACAAGAATACTGGGCATTCGCGTGGGGAATGCGCGAACCCTTACCAATCAACCAATAGATCGGTCAGAAACGATGATATTTTCATTGCAATAATGTCACTCCGACGAGATCATTGTGCGCGGTAGGATGCGTATTCAGCCGCCCGGCAGAATGGCAGCCAGTCAACAAACTCAGCGCTGCAGGTGGGTCGTGCTTCCGAGGCGGACCGTCAAGCGATGGGGCGGTCCTGCATGCCTGACCCAAACGATCCAAAAGCGCATGGTGTCTTTTCGTTCGGACCATTCACGTTGCGTCCTGCCGAGCGGCTGCTGCAGAAAGTCGATGAGAAGATTAATGTCGGCAGCCGGGCGCTGGATATCCTGATCGCGCTGGTCGAGCGCGCCGGAGAGGTCGTCACGCGGCAGGAACTCATGTCGCGGGTGTGGCCCGGCTTGTTCGTGGATGAAGTAAACCTCCGCGTCAACATCGCCGCGCTCAGGAAGGCAATCGGCGACGAGGCCGATGACGCCAGGTACCTGGCCAATGTGCCGGGCCGGGGCTATTGCTTCGTCGCACCCGTGACCCGCTCGGCGTCACCTTTCGAACTCTCCGGGAGGGAACAACGCAAACTGCCGGCCCAATTGTCGCGCCTGATCGGACGGGATGAAACCGTGCGCGACCTTTCCTCGCAATTGTCGTCGCGACGCCTCGTCAGCATCGTCGGCCCGGGCGGCATGGGTAAGACCACCGTCGCCATCTCCATTGCTCACGAACTGTTCGACGTCTTTCACGGAGCCGTCTTCTTCGTCGATCTGGACGCTCTCTCGGATCCTCAGCTTGTTCCAACCGCAGTCGCATCCGCCCTCGGATTCATGATTCAGGCGCAAGATCCACTGAACAGTCTGCTGTCCTTCCTGGACGACAAGAAGGTTCTCATGGTCCTCGACAGTTGCGAACACGTCATCGACACAGCAGCGACCCTGGCCGATCGAATCGTGAAGGAAGCACCACAAGCCCGCATCCTGGTGACCAGCCGTGAAGCGTTGCGGGTAGACGGCGAGCATGTCCATCTGTTGCACGCGCTCGCATGCCCGCCAGAGATTCCAGACCTTACCGCGGCAGAAGCGCTCGAATATCCGGCGGTGCAGCTGTTCATGGAACGGGCGGAAGCGAGCGGGTATGTCGCTGGACTCACAGATGCCGACGCGCCGATCGTAGCTGGACTGTGCCGCAGCCTTGATGGGATTGCCCTCGCAATCGAACTCGCGGCCAGTCGAACCCCGATCCATGGAATTCGAGAAACCGGCAGGCTGCTGGACAACCGCTTCAAGATGCTCTGGCAAGGGCGGCGCACTGCCTTGCCGCGCCATCAGACCCTGAGCGCGATGCTCGACTGGAGCTACAATCTTCTCTCGGATCACGAGAAGGATATCCTCATCAGGCTCGCGGTATTCATGGGGGACTTCACACTCGAGGCTGCTTCCTCAGTCCTGTCGGAAATTGACGGCGATGAGGCGGATATCACGTTCGCAATCGCGGACCTGGTGTCAAAGTCACTGGTATCAGCCAGATTTTCCAAGGGTCTGGTCTACTACCGGCTGTTGGAAACCACGCGCGCCTATGCCGCGGCCAAGCTGGCTGAACGTGGCGAGACGGATCGCGTGGCACGGCGGCATGCCATTAGTTATTCGGCGTTTCTCCAGCACGATACGGCCATTCAATCGACCCTCGGCGAATACGACCTGTCGGGTTATGCGCCGCATGTCGGCAATGTGCGGGCGGCGCTCGAATGGGCGACGTCGGATCATGGCGATATCGGCATCGGCGTAAAGCTCGCAACCTGGGCGGCTCCGCTCTTCATCGGGCTTTCCCTGCTGGACGAATGCCGGCGCTGGTGCGAGCGCGCGCTCCAAGTCCTTGACGAAAGCGACCGCGGTACCAGGCAGGAAATGATCCTCCAGGAATCGTTCGCGCTTTCATCGATGTTCACAAGGGGGAGCAGCGACGAGGTCCGTGCCGCGATCGGGCGAGGATTGGTGCTGGCTGAGGCTTTCGAGGAACGGGCGCATCAACTGCAGCTGCTCGCCGGCCTCCACATCTATCTGACGCGAACCGCCGACGTCCCGAGTGCATTGGCGACCGCTGAAAAGGGCCGCGCCATTGCTCAGGCCGCCAAGAACCCGGCCGGGCTCATCATGATGGAGTCGATGCTCGGGATCTCCAACCACTTGTCGGGAGACCAGGCGAAAGCGCAGTTCCATTGCGAAAAAAGCATGACATATGCCGCTGAAGTGAACACGTTCAACACAAACTTCTTCGGGTTTGACCATCCTATATTCGCGCTGGTTCCGCTGTCCCGCGCCCTCTGGCTGCGCGGCCTTTCCGATCAGGCCTTGAGGACGGCACAGCGTGCCATCGATGAAGCGACGAAACGAGGCCATCCGGTCTCGCTCTGCTATGCCTTGACCTACTGCTCATCGGTCTACTTCTGGACGGGCGATCTGGCGACAGTCAGTGACCTCGTCCAGCGGCTGATTAGTCACTCCGGACAATACTCGCTGCACCCCTACCACGCGGCCGGTATTGCGCTGAAGGGCGAGCTCGCCATTGTAGACGGCGAGTTGGAATCAGGACTTGAGCTGTTGCGGAGCTCGGTCGAGACTCTCGGAACGCGTCGACATGCTGTCCTAATTGCCGCCTATATTCGCGCCTTGGCCGAAGGCCTTTTGAAGAACGGGCTATTCGAGGAGGCGCTGTTCACGGTCAATGGCGCCATCGCGCGCATTACAGGATGTGGAGAAGGAGCTTTGCTCGCCGAGTTGCTTCGAACCAAGGCCCTGATCCTGTCGTCCATGTCCTCCCGCGACTATGCTGCGGCAATCGCCTGCCTGCAGGAAGCGATAGCCATCGCCCGCCGGCAATCCACGCTCGCCCTGGAGCTTCGCTCTGCGACCGCGCTGGCCCGCCTGCATGCGGAGAACAAGACGCTGGCGGAGGCCCGCAACGTGCTCGCTCCGGTCTATGAGCGCTTTACGGAAGGTTTCGAGACCTCGGATCTCAGAACAGCAAGACAACTGCTCGCAGAGCTTGGCTAGGCGACAGCCTCAGATATCTGACCGGTTCCGAAGGATGATGAGTTGCACGATCCGGTCGCCATGGGCCGAGAAATAAAAAGCGAGCACCAGCGGGTCCGGCAGTCCGCGCTGGTCAAAATCACCGGTCACGTTCGCCGTCACGATGAAGTGCCCATAGTGTTCGATCACTTTGGTGACCTCCATGGTCATCCGGACCCCGATGATATCGCGCTCCGCCCATTCTCGTATGGCCGGCTTGCCCCAATAATCGCGCAACTGATCGTTCACGAGCGCGTCGTCGGCGAATATGGCCAGAAGACCCTCCAGGTCGAAGCGGTTGGTTGCATCGATATAGTCCTCGATCAGCGGCGGAAGCGAAGTATCCGGCGCGTTCGGCATGGTGCAGGCTCCGAGGAAGTCACCGTGTGATCATGCCGGACCCCGCATATGCCGGCGCGTTGTTTTCTGTTAATTCCATAGATATTCAGTCAGCAGGCAAGACCCAAATTCCTGTGTCCGAGCTCTCGGCGTGCCCGACTAACAACTACCAACAACGCTAAACTCGATCCCGGCGCGCAACTGCGCAATCTTGCGGTCAACGGGCCGCCGCAAGCTTCGTATTCCTCCGAGGAATACTCTGAAGTCTTTCCGAGCTGCTTCAGGCTGGCCCTTGAAATAGCAAATCTGGATGCGCGGGTTCGGAGCGCCGCAGGCGAGACGCGCTCGTTTATTCACAAGGAGGATTGAGATGTCCCTGCAAGCCAGGCTCGACGCATTCAAGGCCGACTTCGAGGCCGGAAAGCCGCCCTACAACGTGTCCCCATCCGTCGTTGAGACCATGCATCGGGCGACCGCCGAACTGATCGCCTCCGGCGCGGCCAGGCTCGCCAAGAACGTCGGCGATAAGGCGCCTTCTTTCACCCTCAAGGATCCCGACGGCAATGTCGTCAGTTCCGACGAGCTTCTGAAGAAGGGGCCACTGGTCGTCAGCTTCTATCGCGGCGTCTGGTGCCCGTACTGCAACATGGAACTGCAAGCGCTCGAGGCGGCAAAGCCGGAATTTGACAAGCTGGGCGCATCGCTGGTCGCGATCTCGCCCCAGACGCCGCCGAACAGCCGCAAGTCGGTCCGCCAGAACAAGCTCAGCTTCCCTATCCTGTCGGATGAGAAGGGCAAGGTCGGCGCGGCGTTCGGACTCCGCTTCAACCTGCCGGGCTATCTGGTCGAGCTCTACAAGAGCCTCAAGAACGACCTGCCGTCGTTCAATGACGACCCGAGCTGGACCTTGCCGATGCCGGCCCGATACCTGATCGGCCAGGACGGCACCGTCCTCTACGCCGACGTAAATCCTGACTACACGCAGCGGCCGGAGCCGGAAGACGTCATCGCGGCGCTACGGAAAGCGACAGCGCTCGCAGCCTGAGCCTTGGAGAGAGCGGCCGTCGCGAACGGCCGCTCTCTTCCGCCGCGATACACCTGAACATCAAATCCCTGCGTGGAACTACGAATGAGCAAGCTTTTCTCTCCAGTCAAAGTCGGTCCGTACGATCTTTCACATCGCGTGGTGATGGCGCCGCTGACGCGCATGCGCTCGGAACCAGGGGACATTCCCGGCGACCTGATGGTGCAATATTACTGTCAACGCGCTTCCAAGGGCGGTCTCATCGTTGCCGAGGCAACGCCGGTCTCACCGCGCGGAAACGGCTATGCCGGCGCACCCGGCATCTATTCGGATAAGCAAATTCCGGGGTGGCGGCGCGTTACCGATGCGGTGCATGCGAAAGGCGGCCGGATCTTCCTGCAGCTGTGGCACGTCGGCCGCCAATCCCACACCGATCTGCAGCCCAACGGCGAGGCGCCGATTGCGCCCTCGGCAATTCCCGCGGAAGGCTATGCCTACACGAAGAACGGCGAGGTCCCGTTTTCGATGCCGCGGGCGCTCGCGCTCGACGAGATTCCGCTGGTCGTCGAAGACTTCCGGGACGCTGCTGAGCGGGCGCTAAAAGCCGGCTTCGACGGCGTCGAGATCCATGGCGCCAACGGCTACCTGCCCGACCAGTTCCTGCAGGACGGATCCAACAAACGCACAGATGCATACGGCGGCCGGATAGAGAACCGGGTACGCTTCATGCTTGAGGTCGCCCATGCTGCCATCTCGGTATGGGGTCCCGATCGCGTCGGCGTCCGCATTGCGCCCAGCGGCAGCTACGGATCGATGTCGGACAGCAATCCTGCAGCGACGTTCGGTTATGTCACCGAGCAGCTGGATCGGTTTGGCATTGCGTATCTCCATGTGATCGAGCCGCGCATCAAGGGGACGGAGCTCATCGTGGATGGGCAAGGAGCGATCGCAGCCCAGCACCTGCGTCCAAAGTTCAGCCGCACGCTCATTGCAGCCGGCGGATTCGATCAAAGGGCGGCCGAGGATATCGTCTCCGGGGGGCATGCCGATCTCGTCGCATTCGGGCGGCACTTCATCTCGAATCCGGACCTCCCGGAGCGCTTCCGGCATGGCTTGACGCTCAATCCCTATGACCGTTCCACATTCTACGGCGGCGATGCGCGCGGCTATACGGACTATCCAGCACACCAGTCTGGAAGGGCAGCCGAGTAATGATGCAGATGGAGATCATCTCATGAAGAACATCGCTAGAGCTGAAGATCAAAAGCAGGAATCTGTGGCGGATGCGAGCTGAAGGTCACTAAGCGAGTACGCGGGATCCCGCGCGACCTCGTAAAGGAGGATCCGTTGTGAAACCCTACATTCTGTCCCTGTCAGTGGGGCTATTCGTCGGGATTGTCTACGGACTGGTCAACGTTCGCTCACCCGCGCCGCCGGTCATCGCACTCATTGGCCTTCTTGGCATTATTTTGGGCGAGCAGGTTGTTCCGATTGCGAAGCGGGCTGTCGAGAGCAAAGAGATATCGATCTCGACAATTCAGGGAAATTGCGGATCACACGTATTCGGACGTTTGCCGGGCAAATGCGGCGGCAGCGCCGGCGCACAAACGAAAGCACAGAAATCCTGACATTCACTTTGCGAAACCACGAGCCCCGCGACAGCTGACGCGCACGCTTGGGATCATGCGTGCGAAGGCTGAGGATCAGGTGCGAGCAGCCGAATATCTTGGCGGCGCGCCCTGAAAGGCGCCTGCGCCAGAAGATCGTCTGGCCGCGGTTAACAGAGATATGAAGTCACAGCGCCTCACTTCGACGCTGTGTCACCGGCCTGTTGTACAGGTCCGTGATGCAAGACAGCGCCCATCAAAGTGATTGCGCTGACTATTTTGATATTTCAAACAGTTAGGTGTTTCGTGGCTGGGGGACTAGGACACCCAGCAAGAGTCTCGCGATGGCAACAACAACGGCATAGCGGAGCCGGAGGCGGCGAGACTGGCACACCAACATGGGACAGGCAAGCACTGGCGCGGATGTCGCCCGTGCTAATCTGCTAACCATTCTGATGGGATCACTGCCCAACTGGGTCGCTGGTAAGGTCAGCGCCTCAGGTCACTGGCAGACGGGAGGGCGAAGTAATGCGCCTGATTTGGAGACCCATTGGCGAGCCGGGCCGCGAAGGTTTCGGCGCCCGCATAACAAAGATGGGATTGGGCGGAACGGGGAAGGTAGATTTTCGTTAACATAGGATGAGCCGATCTTGCGAATCTATGCGGCCAGCGTGGCGGAGGACGCCGGGTTCGAGGTAATCGAGGCAGGCAGCGCTGGCGACGCTATCAAGATTTTGGAGTCGCGCCCAGATATCCGAGTGGTCTTCACTGACATTGAAATGCCTGGCTCGATGGATGGCCTCAAGCTTGCCAAAGCGATCCGCGATCGATGGCCGCCGATAGAAGTTATCGTAACATCGGGGCTGCGGCTGGTTGGCGCCAACGATCTTCCGACACGCGCGCGCTTCTTTTCCAAACCATACGATGGCGTGGAAGTAGGCAGGGTTATGCGAGAGCTTGTGTCCAGTCGAGTAGTTTAGATCCCTCACGGGAAGGCTTATCCCGGTGTCCCAGGGACCAGATCTAAGGCAGCCGGCTTGCGCTGATCCTTACGATCCGGGCTCTACCCGGGGTAGGCGATCAGTTCTTATCCCAGCGCAGTCGGGCAATGGACTGGATGTCCGATTCAGAACTGATGCTCAGTCATTCCGACAAGCCCGCCTTGCGCAATCCGTCAAGCCATCGCTTACGGTCTTGAGGCTGGTATGGTGATTCCCGGTCGAATTCTTCCAACGTGTAGCCGGGACTGAGTTCGAGGCACCTACGCCATGCCGCTTGCGCTTCCTCAATTTGCCCGAGCTGACCCAGGCACGCCGCAAAATGGACATAGCTTCTGTAGTAGCCTACCGGCATGCATCGCCTAAAGGCTTGAAGCGACCCCTCGTAGTCGCCAAGCAAATAGTTGGCGTAGCCTAAGAACTCATGAAACCATACGGGATTGATCGGATCGAGAATGACCACCCGCTCTGCTATCTCGCGTGCTTGCTCGGCCTTTCCCTCATATAACAAGACGTAGATCCTCGCCTCGGCCGTTATTGGGTCGTGTGGATTTCTGGCTAATGCCCTGGACAAGCGAACGTCGGCTTCTCGATAGTTTCGACGCCAGCCGAGGATGAAGGCCACGACAGCATCCGTCCAATCCTCCGCATTACCCAGCGCCAGCGCCCGATCAGCAGCCTCGATAGCAAGATCAAAGGCGGGCATGTCGCGATTCAGAAAGCCCGATCCCATGTAAGCAATGGCCAACCAACTCAGAACCCATCCGTTGCTTGGATCAAGCTCTGATGCTTTCCTGATCAAATCAAGGCCCGCAGTGGTGTCCATTGGTGTATAGCGATTCAGGAGGTCCTGCCCGCGCAAGACAAGATCATAAGCATCCAAGTTCTCGACGCGCCGCTGCTTCGAGCGAGAGATTTCAGCCGCCGCGACCTTCCCGGTCATCGCCCAGACGATCCGCTCGGTGACTTCGTCCTGGACCTCGAAAATCTCTTCGAGATCGCGGTCGTATCGCTCGGCCCAGACGTGTGCGCCCGTCGCGGCCTCGATAAGCTGAGCTGTGATACGCACCCGTCGGCCCATCTTGCGAACGCTGCCCTCGACAACATAGCGTACTCCTAGTGCGCGTCCGATTTCAGCGATGTTCACTGATCGGCCCTTGAACGAGAACGAGGAATTGCGCGCAATGACAGAGAGGGAATGGAAGCGCGCCAGCTCGGTGATGATGTCCTCGGTGATGCCGTCGCTGAAGTACTCCTGCTCGGGATCGCCGCTCATATTGGTTAAGGGTAGTACCACGATTGAGGGTTTGTTCGGCGACACCACTGGCGTTGAAGCTTCCGACTTTGTGACACCGCCGACTTCAAGCGAAAAAACCCGCATCGGTTCGGCGATATTCTTGAGCTTCGTTTCGCCAAGATCACTAATCGCAAGATCGAGCCTTGATTTGACTTGCCGGTAGGCGTCCTCGGAAAGGCAAATGCGACCCGGGTGAGCGATGCCCTCAAGTCGGGCGGCAATATTGACGCCATCGCCCATCAAGTCACCGTCGCTCTCCTCAACGACATCGCCCAAATGGATGCCAATGCGAAACTCAATCCGGCGGTCGTGCGATACGCCTGCATTGCGGTCGATCATTGCATTCTGCACCTCGATGGCGCAGCGGACGGCGTCGACCACACTGCGGAATTCGACGAGAACGCCATCACCGGTACGCTTGACTACGCGTCCCTTATAGACCGAAATCGTGGGATCGATGAGGTCGCTGCGCAGCGCTCGTAGTCGTGCCAGAGTGCGGTCTTCGTCAGCGCCAGCGAGACGGCTGAACCCTACTACATCGGCGGCCAGGATCGCTGCCAGCTTTCGAGACTCGGTCATCGCACCCGCCTCCCCGCGGATGGATCATATCACCCAGCCTGCGTGACAGGGCAAGTGATGCGGCGCCAGCGTAGTGTGGACATCTGGGAGCCCCGAACCCGGAATGGTGAGGGCCGCTGAGGGTCAAACTCAGCCAACCAAGCAGATTTCCGATTAGTCCGTTCTATCTCCGACAGCGGACCTCTCTTGCAGAGGCAGGTCAGGCGGGTAGTGCCTGCTGCCGTCTCTGACGATTCTCTATCATAAGGCGCGACCCGCACGCAGATATCGAGCTACTGGATATGGTGGTCACCTGGGACACCGGGATAAGCGTTCTCACGGGCTCCCTGCTGTGACTCTTACTGAGCTGCGGTTTCCCGATCGGTGGGCTGCGCGAATACAAGCCGGCCGACTATGCGCTTGCCTTGCCAAATTTCGAGGGCGGGAAGGTCTGCGGAAGTCTCTATGGCTCGCTCTGCGAGGAGAATCGCGTCAGCGTCGCTCTCGGCTTCAATGTCACGGGCTTGCCGGATTCTGTTTTGCGCGTTCAGTTGATAGCAACGGTAGCTGGCCACTCCGCCTCCGTGGAACTCCTCTGTGCCTTGACAAGGCCTAGGCGGCCAACGCTTGCTGTCAAGAATGCATGAAATTAGCAGATTGAGACATTCACTCGCCCATTTCTGCTAATGATCGGGACCCGATCCGCGGAAAGCATTATGGCCAGCGGCCATGGAGCGCCACATTGACAGAAGAAGAGAAAACCATCCTCAGGCCGATCGCACACACAACGAAGCGGGCCATGGAACAGCAAGAGCGGATAGGGAGGCTGGAGGCAGAGAACCAGCCGACTGACGCGGCCGTCGAATTGCTGTGTGCGCTCTTGGATTCAATGCGCGTCCAACAGCAGCGGCTCGAAGCCTTGAGATCCCCTGTCAATCTCAGAATCCTTCAAACTGAGACACCGCCCGCGGATGTCGCCCGTACTAATCTGCCAACCATTCTCATGGGTGATTCGCCGCCGCCCTAGGTCGCCGGCAAGTGCGTCTTTTTCCAGGTGACCGGCACTCGGAGCAGTGAAGTGACGCGCCTTATGATCCGGTCTGCCCGCCAGGGAACAAAGGTGCAGCCGCAGCCCACGAGCATGTTATCGGCCATGACTGCTTTCCCATATGGACCGTTGAGCGGGGTGCTGCGGAACAAACGGGCCGAGAAATGGTTCCCTAAATCCCTGGCCATCACTAACGGGTGGCCGGAGCGGGGATGAGGGGAGAACTTCGCTTGAGACCCGAGCGGCTCGAGGAATTCTACCAATCGATCGTCTAGTAGTCCGAAGTCGGTGAGCTGGTCGGCAGCGCCGCCGATCGACTACGGCTATGCCTCGGCAATTACTGACGTTTATCGAGATTCGATCGAATTCAGCAGCATTGACAGCATCCTTGAACCGCTGCCAAGGTCCGGCAAATCACGCGGCATCTGATTGAGAGTAAAATGGCACTCGTCAAAACTTCCAAGCTATCCGGCAGTGCACAGAAACCAGCCGCGAAGGCTCCGGCCCCTCCAGTTACTCGAAACGGCCAGACACCCAAGCGCCGCGCATCTGTGCCAACGGGATCCAGGCGTGAAAAAGCGTCTGAGCGTATGGCCGCTGCGACTGAGCAACTTGCCAGTGGCCTAACTGAGGCTGCCTCGGCCGCGGAAGAGTTGCGACGCGCAATGGAGCAGATCGCGGCAGGCGCCGAAGAAGCCGCTAGTGGTTCGCACGAGCAAATGGTGGCTCTCAAATCTTCCGTCGCGAGTCTTGGTGTTGCTCGCAGTGAAGCTGAGAATGCTCGCCGCAAAACCGAGAACGTTCAACTTGTGCTGGTCGAAACCGCGGTTCAAATCACCGGTTCGGTGCGCGCGATCGAGAAGAATGTTGAAAGGCAGCAGCGATCAGTTGCTGTTATTTCTGAACTCGATAAACGCGCGGCTGCTATTGGAGAAATCACGGCGACCGTCAGTCGTATCTCAGATCAAACTAATCTCCTTGCGCTCAATGCCGCAATCGAAGCTGCGCGCGCTGGCGATCACGGCCGTGGCTTCGCCGTTGTCGCCGACGAAGTGAGTTCGATGGCAGAGATTTCCGACAAGAGCGCCCGGGAAGTCCAAGGACTAAGCGAGGAAATTCAAAGCAAGGTGCGCGCGATCGTGGCAGCGGTGGCGGCCGGCGCAGACGCCGTCATTGCGGAAGCCAAAAATGGCCTCCAGATCGTCGAACAGCTCGACGCGATCCGGCACGACATGGCTGGAATCGCCAGCGGCAGCCAGGCGATCTTGGCCGCCGCCGTCGAAGGCGAACGCGCAGCACTGGAGGTTCAACGGGGCGCGGAATTGGTAGCTGCAGCTGCAGAGGAACAATCTGCGGCGGCAGGGAGCGCTCAGACGGCCATCCAACAGCAAGCGGATGCTCTCGAGCAGGCACAGACTGCTGCCCACCAGCTTGCAAAAGTGGCTGAAGCCCTGAGTCTTGCCAAGGAAACGGCCAGCAACAGTGAGCAAGTCGCAGCAACTGCTGATGAGCTCTCCGCAACCATCCAGGAGCTATCAAGCGCCGCAAGCGAGATTATGGCTTCGGTCAGCCAAATAGACAGGGGAGCGCACCAGCAAGCGGCGGCGACGCAAGAGAGCGCTGCGGCTCTCGCGCAGATCGAGAAGTCGGCTGTGGTCGCTCAGTCCAACTCCAATGCCGCGCGACAGCAGGTCGAGCTCATGGAAGCAAAGCTGAAGGAAGGTCGGGGCCAGATTGAAACGTTGGTCGCAGGCGTTGCTACAGCGCTCAGCGACTCGCGCAAGAGTCTCGACATGATTTCCGACCTAGAAGTCTTAGCGCGGAAAATTGAGAAGAATGTCGATGGCATCTCAATTGTCGCGGTTCAGACCAGCATGCTTGCCGTGAGCGGTGCCGTAGAGGCAGCACGCACGGGCGAAGCCGGTCGCGGTTTCTCGGTTGTTTCGAATGACATTCGTGGCCTAGCTAGGGAAGCTTCCGAAAGTGCCGACAAGATCAAAGAGACGATACGCGGCATTGCTGATCAGATCCGATCAGTTGCTCGGGACGTCGAACAGATGAATGCCATAGGGGAAATGGAAGTCGAGAGGAACCGATCTATTGCCGGGAGCCTCGATCAAATCGCGTCCGATGTGAAGGCGCTCGCGGAGGTCAACACAACGATCCAACGGGGTGCTGACGCAATTCTTACCTCGATTTCCGAGGCCCTGAAGGGCTCTCAACAGATTGCAGCCGCAGCCGACGAAGCCGGCGCGGCATCGAAACAAGCATCCACGGCAGCGGCAGAGCAGGCGCGTGGCGTCGAGGACCTAGCGGCGGCGGTCGAGGAGATCGCCTCCTTGGCGGACGAGCTAAACAAGCCTAATGCCTAAGAAGCAAAATAAAGAGCAAGTTGCGGCGGCCGAGATTGCTCGGTACGTGCTCTTCCGGATCGACCAGAGACTTTATGCTCTTCCCAGCCAGGAAGTATCCGAAGTAGTTCGCTTCCCTCGCGTGGCGTCGGTACCGCAAAGTCCGCAAAGCCTTCTCGGGCTTGCTAATCTGAGATCTTTGGTCATTCCAGTTGTAAGCTTGCGATCGTTGTTGGGCCTTGGCGAATTCAAAGCAAGACAGTCAACCCGTGCGATCGTTCTTGATGCGGCAACGCCGGTTGCTCTGGCGGTCGATGGCATCGAAGTAATCACATCCGTTAGGCCTGAGCAAATTGATAGCGGACAGGCGCAACTCGCCGCCGAACCTGGCGAGCTGTTACGGGGAGCGTTTCAGTCGCAGACCAGCTCAGGCACGGCAAAGATACTGGACATCCAGGCTCTGCTGGCTACGGCATTCGATGGCCGCATGAAATCCAAGTCGAAGAGAGAAATATCACGCAGGCAAGAGCTTGAGGTGTCGGATGATCCGACCACGTCCAAGCAATTCCTTGTGTCGTTTGATGTCAACGATCAGGAGTATGCGCTTCCAATCGAAGCTGTTTCCGAGATCGTTTCGCTACCAGAATCGATCGCCGAGTTGCCGTTCTCGGAAACAGTCCTCCTGGGCGTAGTCTCTTTTCGCAATGCACTGCTGCCTCTGCTCTCATTGCGAGGGCTGCTTGGATTCGAGGATGTATCTGAGGAGACAGCGCGGCGGAAGGTCATTGTGAGCGCTGTGAAGGGCGTGCCAGTGGGACTTGTTGCCGATGGAGTACGCGCTATTCTTCGAGCCGATTCAGCATTTGTAGAACCAACGCCTCAACTGCTGGCTGCGCGCGCCGGGGGAGAAGCGCGGGTCAGCGCAATCTATCGAGCCGAGGGCGGCAAGCGCCTGATTTCGATTCTGTCGCCCGAATTGTTGTTCCGGGATGAAGTCATGCAGAAGATCAGAACTGAAAATGCACCGAAGGCGCTCAAGGAAAGGGAGGCCGACACAGTACTTGCTGAGGAGTCGCAGTTCATCGTCTTCTGCCTGGCGGACGAAGAATTCTGCCTTCCCGTAAGCGCCGTCGAAGAGGTTGCAGCTATACCGTCCGACATAACCCGTATTCCGAAAACTCCGAAATTCCTGGAAGGAATTGTCAATCTTCGCGGCGAAGTTCTTCCTGTCATCGATCAACGGAAGAGGTTCGACCTCCCGAAGTTCGAAGGCGAACGGCGGACGCAGCGCGTCATCGTCGTAAAGACCGGAAAACATAGAGCTGGCCTCATCGTGGATAGCGTGTCCAAGCTCTTGCGAATTCCGAAGGACGCCATAGAACCGTCTCCGGATCTTGCAGATGATGGAACCAAGCTGTTCCAAGGTGTGATCAATATTCCAAGTGCCGGCCGAATAATCATGCTGCTCGACCCGGAGGAGTTGCTTAGCCGGGCCGAACGCGGACTTCTCGACACCTTTGCCGGGGGCAAGGCCGGCAAGTGATCAAGGTATTGGTGACTGACGATTCCGCTCTGATGCGCAAACTTCTCGGCGAGATCTTCGGAAGCGAATCCGATTTTGCTGTCGAGTATGCACGCAACGGCGTCGAAGCGCTGGAGCGGCTAAAATCCTTCGAGCCCGATGTCATAACCCTGGACATCAATATGCCTGAAATGGATGGCCTCAGATGCCTCGAGAGGATCATGATTGAGCACCCCTGCCCAGTTGTCATGGTGTCTTCTGCAACCGCAGCTGATGCCGACATTACGTTCGAAGCCATTCGAATAGGAGCGGTGGATTTCGTCGCCAAACCGGCCGGCGCCCTGTCGCTCGGCATTCCGGATATGGCGGCCCAGCTCATTTCCAAAGTGCGGGCCGCTGCCGACGTAAAGCTGCGTCCAAGTGCGTTGCTTCGACAGCGAGTTCGCCACAAGCTGGGCGGCGGGGTGCGGCCCGCGGCAGACAGAATGCGGCACAGGACACTTCGACCGCTTGTGCAGCCAGCGACCGGAGAAGGAATCGTATTGGTGGGCGCGTCGACCGGAGGCCCGCCAGCGTTGGAAGCGGTGCTTGTGCCGCTGCCGAGCACGTTTCCCTGGCCAATCGTCATCGCGCAACATATTCCAGCAACCTTTACCGGCGCCTTGGCACGACGACTTGATAGGCTGTGTGCTCTCGACGTAGTCGAGGTGACAAAGCCCGTGAAGTTGCAGCCTGGCCACGCTTATCTAGGACGCGGGGATTCGGATCTTATCATTTCCGTCCGTAGCGGCCGGCCGGTCGCGATGTCCGCACCCGCGGAAAGCGGTTACCCCTGGCACCCCAGCACGAACCGCCTGGTCAACAGCGCGATGAAACACATCGCAAGCAACCAATTGATCGGCATATTGTTGACCGGTATGGGAAATGACGGTGCCGACGCAATGGCGTCGTTGCACGCTACCGGGGGCCGCACAATCGCAGAATCCGAAGACACTGCTGTCGTCTGGGGGATGCCAGGGGAATTGGTCAAAGCTAATGGCGCCGACTGGGTCGTGTCGCTCCCGGAAATCGCTCCACTCTTGCAGCAGATCGCACCTACAAATGCCGTTCGTTAAAAAACCCTCAGCTTCACCGCCGGAGAAAGAACTGGGCAGACAGGAGCTGACGGCGATGCTGAACAGCGGATCTGCCGATCAACGCTCATTGGCCGCACGCAGTCTGGGCAAGTTCACCGACACCGCACAGGCTTTAGGAGAGGCGTTAAGCCGAGAGAATCAGAAGGGTGTTCGCGAAGCGATTCTTGTCAGCCTCGCGGCTATCGACACACCAGCGAGCTTCGATGCGGTTATGCCGCTGTTGAGGTCCGGTGACGCAGAACTCCGGTCTGGCGCCTTGGATACCCTCAAAGCGATGTCGGTAACGGGTGCCAGTCGGTTGGGCGATCTATTAAATGACGCTGATCCAGATATAAGAATTCTGGCCTGTGAACTCGCTCGGGACATGACATCGAATGAAGCGCAGAGGGCACTTCGAGCGGCGATCGAGACCGATCCTTTAGTAAATGTCTGCGCCGCTGCGATCGACGCTCTCGCCGAGATTGGCTCGCCGGATGATCTACCCTTGTTTGAGCGTTGCCTGAAGCGGTTTCCGAATGAAAGCTTTCTTTCATTTTCGGTCTCGGTCGCTCGTACTCGGTTAGCCTCGCCGCGCGCCCAATAATATGAACGCCGGAGTACTGGTTACGGAAGACGATTTTCGGCGTTTAGCCGAGTTTCTCTACCGCCGGACGGGCATGGTCTTGACTGAAGGCAAGCGATACTTCGTAGAAAGACGGCTGACAGAGCGAATGACGGCTGTAAATGCGGGGTCGTTCTCCGAGTATTTTGCCCGCCTGCGAAACAACTACGCGGACGAGATCGAGCACTTCATCAACGCTTTTACGGTCAACGAGACATACTTTTATCGTGAAGACGATCATTTCCGCTGCTTGATCAAAGACCTGTTGCGTCTAAGGATCGTCAAGAGGAGTCACGACACGCTCCGAATCTGGTCGATACCTTGTTCCACCGGTGAAGAACCGTATTCGATCGCTATCTGGCTGCTGGAGAACTGGCCGTCCGTTGACTCTTACAACATCGAGATCGTTGGTTCGGATATCGACACGAGGGTGCTCGAAGCCGCGCGCCTGGCCGTCTATGGCGAACGAGCATTGATGCGTGTAGCACCGGAACTGGCGGCAAAGTACTTCCACCGGACGGAGGCCGACCAGTGGCAATTGATCGATGATATTCGTGAATCGGTTCATCTCACTCGCGTCAATGTTCTGGACGTCTCGGAAACCCAGCAACAGGGCAGGTTCGATGTAATCTTCTGTAGAAACATGCTTATCTACTTTGATGAGGCATCACGCCGCCGGGCGGCGGAAAACCTGTACGAGTGTCTTCTGCCCGGCGGGTTTATTTGCCTGGGACACACGGAATCGATGAGCCGTATTTCATCGCTGTTTGAAGTCTGCCGGTTCGATGACGCCGTGGTATACCAACGTGCTGCGTTGCAAGACTGATGAGTAACGTGAAAAACATCCTAGTCGTCGATGATTCCAGCATTGTCCGCCTGTATTATCGGGATGCTCTGGTGCGCGCGGGCTTTCATGTTGACGAAGCATTCAATGGGTTAGAAGCGCTTGAGAAGGTACTGACGGCCGCGCCTGATCTAATCATCGTTGACATCAATATGCCGAAAATGGACGGCGTGACCTTTCTCCAAGCGCTTCGCCGCCACGCTTTGCCTATTGGCTCGATACCGGCCCTCGTTGTCAGCACCGAAGCTGGCGAAGACGATCTCGCAACTGCCGTAGCCGCGGGCGCCAACTTCTATTTCGTGAAGCCGATCGCACAAGCCACCCTAGTTCAGTATGCGAAGCTGTTCGCGGGCGTGCCGGCATGAACGATTTTCTTGAGCAGTTTGTCAGTGAGTCCCGCGACCTCGTATCGAGCGCCCTAAGCGACCTGGAAGCGCTTAGGCAAGCTCCTTCGGATCTGGCCCTCTTCGAAAGCGTTTTTCGCGGGTTCCATACTCTGAAGGGCGGTGCCGGAATCGTTGAGTTCGACGAGATGGGACGGTTAATGCACTTCGCCGAGGACATGCTGGCCAACACACGAGAGGCTGGCAATTCTGTATCGCCGGCGCTCGTACTTCGCCTGATCGATTGCCTGGACCTAGTTTCGTCCTGGCTGGACAAGATAGAATCGTCCGACGCTTTGCCAGCAGCCGCGGCGGACGAAGTCCGCCGCCTTACTGCAGACTTATCCATAGTTTCCGCGAATCAGGTGGCACCGGCCAGCGCTTCCATCCAAGACAGTGACGTGCCCGGTTGGTTGCTGGATGCCTTCGGCAGCGCCTACCGGAACTATGGCGCAACGCTGGCTGTCCGCTACGAGCCAACGCCGGATTGTTTCTTTCGCGATCAAGATCCGCTCGAAAAGGTAAGAGAACTGCCAGGTCTCTGCTCATTGAGAATTCTGCCAAAGCTAAGCTGGCCGACGCTCGAGGAGTTCGAACCCTTTACTTGCAATCTCGTGATCTGCTGCCTCTCGACCTCCAGGCCCACCGCTGTTGTGGATCATTTGGCGGAGGTTGCCGAGCAGATTGAGATCCATGTACTAACATCGTCCGAATCCGCCGGCGTCCCGATAAGTCACGAAGTGTCGTCAGCGATCCTTAAAGCGCAGCTTGCAGTCCTATCCGGCTCTGTTGAGGAAGGGTTGGTGGGCCGGATCGGTTCGGCAGCACGATCCGCAGCGAATCTCCTTCGCGTGCTCGGTACCGATCGAGGCGCGCTCGAGATAGAAGAGATTGCCGACCGGGCAATCCACAGTCGCCAACCAGATCTGCTTTCACATAAACTTCGCGCAGTCATGGCGGAACTGGCCGCCCGCCCTGTGGTGCATGCGCAAAGTGGCGGGCCAGCGCAACCTGTCACGACCTCTCTGCGGGTGGATATTCGACGCGTCGATCGCCTCGTCCGGCTGACTGGCCAGTTGACCGTCTCAAAGAATGCCATCGGCCACATAGCCGGATTGCTTGGGAACAGTTCGGATGTTCGGCAGATAGGCGAGGAACTCAAATCCCAACACGCGGCGTTGAGCAGCCTGGTCGAGCAGTTGCAGCACTCCGTGTTGGCTCTCCGCGTCGTTCCTTTATCACATGTGTTTCAGCGATTTCCGCGAGTGCTTCGCGAAATCGCCGCGAAGCTTGGAAAGACTGCTTCGCTGACCACAGAGGGTGGCGACACGGAGGCTGACAAGACGATTGTGGAGGGCCTCTTCGAGCCACTTGTGCATGTCTTGAGGAATGCCATCGATCATGGCGTCGAAACGCCCGAAGAGCGCGCTAAACAGCGCAAACCCGCTTTGGCGTCGGTCCTGCTTAGGGGATATCGTGAAGGTACTAACGTGGTCATAGAGGTCACCGACGATGGCCGTGGAATTGACACAGGCGCGCTCAAACGCACGGCATTGATGCGCGGTCTCCTTGCGCCGGAGATTCTTGATGCAATGTCTGATCAAGACGCTATGGAGATCATGTTTTTGCCAGGACTCTCGACCGCCGGCTCAGTTACGGCCGTATCAGGTCGAGGAGTGGGCATGGACGTCGTTCGCGGCACGCTTGAGCGAATGAGCGGGTCTGTTACGGTGCATTCCAGCATGGGAGTGGGAACAACGATCAGGTTCACATTGCCTTTCAGTGTTATGATGGCGCGCGTCATGACGGTCGAGGTCGACGATCAGGTGTTCGGACTTCCATTCGATGCAATAGTCGAAATGATCCAGGTCCCGCGCCAATCGATCAGACCGGTGGGATCGGCGGAGGCGTTAGTCTTTCGCGGCAGAACCGTCCCGATAGTTAATCTCTCTCGTGCACTGGGCAGGGCCTCGCCAGATGTGCCTTCCGAGGTCGCCAAGATCGTTGTCGTTCGGGTTGCTGGCCAGCTCGGCGGCTTTGAAGTCGATCGCTTTGGAGGACGACTGGATTTGATGTTGAACCCGCCGTCTGGGCTGCTCGCGGATGTACCTGGCGTTGCAGGGACCACCCTATTGGGCGACGGCCGGGTGCTAATCGTGGTGGCGCTTGAGGAACTCCTTGAATGACTGTTCAGCTAAACGATCAGGGCGTTATTGTGCTGAGCGGGCGATCGACAGTTTCCGACGCTGAGGAACTTCTCCAGCATTTGCTGCAGTATCGGTCTGCAGTCGTAGATTGGAGGGAGTGTTCGTCAGCGCATGCTGCTGTCGTCCAAGTGCTTTTGGTGGCACGGCCTAAACTGCAAGGACCGCCAAGCGGGAGCTTTCTAAGAGACTATGTCGAATCACTGTTGACATAGCGGGAATGCTTCCTGACGACCGGTCTCATCCGAGAAGGACGCAAGAGCTATGAGTTACAAAGTTCTGATAGTTGACGATAGCAAGCTCGCACGAATGTCGGTGACCAAGCTCTTGCGAGCATTGCAACCGGATTGGTCGCCGATCGAGGCCGCGAACGCCGAGGAAGCTGTTGCTGCTCTTGTGGGCGGGCGACCAGATGTTGTGCTGGTGGATTTCAACATGCCTGGAAAAGACGGCCTGACGCTGGCCGCGGAAATTCATGCCACCCATCCCAACGTACCGGTAGCGGTCATCTCCGCGAACATTCAAACGGAAATCGTGTCCCGTGCTCGTGCCGTTGGAGCCACATTCTTATCGAAACCTCTAACGGAGCAAGCGCTCGGGGACTTCCTGTCTTCCGCAAAGGCCCAGCTGAGCAGCGCCTGATGGAGCAACATCGCAGTCAAATCCTGAATGACCTGGAGCGAGATGCGCTGAGTGAGCTAGTGAACCTCGGCGTGGGTAAGGCTGCAGCCAACTTGCGCGAAATGGTCAAGGATGAGGTGTTGCTGTCGGTCCCATCGGTCACGGTGGTGTCGAGAGCGGAAGCATCTCTGCTGATCAATGAGCATGAGACAGGCCGATTGGTTGCGATTCATCAGCGTTTCAGCGGAGACCTTAAGGGACGCGCCCTGCTCATCTTTCCGGAAGCCAACAGTCTCGAATTGGTGAGGGCCGTGACAGGTGGAGACGTACCGCTGGACGATATCGTGGATCTGGGACAAGAAGCACTAAGCGAGACTGGAAACATCATCTTGAATGGTTGCCTTGGCACAATTGGCAACATGCTCCGGCGCACTATGCAGGTTTCCCTTCCCGAGATTATGAGGGGAAACAGTAGTGAACTGCTCTCTCTTGGCGGCGATCAGGGTTATGGCGAGGCAGTCCTGTTTCTTTTCATCAACTTCTCGCTCCGGGAACGCGCGGTTCGCGGATATATTGCAATGCTGATGGACCTGCCGGCGCTCACATCATTGCGCGACCTGCTTCGTCAGTACATACACCGGATGTCGGACGAGACGGATTCCATTCATGTCGAGTCGTGAACCCACGCTCTACGATAGTCTTCTCAACACCGTCGACTCAGGCATAGTCGTTCTCGACCGTGATGGACGGATCGTATTCTGGAACAATTGGATGGCGGCAGCTTCGGCCGTTTCCACGGAATCCGCCGTTGGAAAGCTGTTGTCCGATATTTTTCCGAGAGTCGCTGGAACGCGCCTTTCGTCTGCGATCGATGATTCTCTGAGATTCGGCACATCGAGCATTCTGACTCACTCTTTGCATGACGCGGTATTCCCCCTCAGCACCTCTGCGGGCCGGACGATGGTCCACAACGTCTCCGTCAGACCAGTGGTCGGGATGGCAAAAAGCTGCCTCGTCCAAGTCAGCGATGTGACGATCGCGACCGAACGAGACAGGGTTCTCCGGGAAAGGCAGAACGCCCGCTACGATGCCGTTGTCTCGAGTGCTCCGGATTCCATCGTCACACTCAGCACCGATGGCCTTATACAGTCGGCCAATCCAGCAGCAACAAAGCAGTTTGGCTATCTCGGCGGCGAACTCATCGCAATGCGCGCTGAGGTGCTGTTTGAGAGCCCAGACCAATGGATCAGTTATTGGAACTCGATTCTCGCGGGCAGCGCATCCGGTAGCCCGGTTGAGCTGAAGGGACGTCGGAAGGACGGTTCTTCCACCTATCTTGAAATTTCTGGATCTGCGTGGCAATCGCATTCGCGACTCTTCGTCACGGTTATTCTCCGTGATGTGAACGCCCGGCGAGCTGCTGAAGACGCGTTGCGACAGATCAATCAGACGCTTGAACAGCGCGTTGCCGAGAGAACGGCCGACCGCGACAGAATGTGGCGGCTATCAACTGATTTGATGCTGGTGATGAAGCTGGATGGCATCATTACCGCTATCAATCCCGCGTGGAGTGTATTTCTCGGGTGGGACGAAACCGAGATCATAGGTGCAAATCTCAGTCAATTCATAACGGTGGAAGACCTGCCGAAGTGGGAAGCGGCATTCAACGATTTGCTGAAGTCGCGGAGACCTCGCATTTGCGAGGTCCGAGTGAGAACAAGAGCGGGAAGTTCCCGAATTATCGCCTGGAGTGCGGTAATTGGGCATGACTTCGTGCAGGCTGCAGGTCGCGATGTCACAGCGGAACGAGAAGCCGAGGAATCCTTGCGGAACGCCGAAGAGGCGTTGCGCCAGTCGCAGAAAATGGATGCCATTGGTCAACTTACCGGCGGCATTGCCCATGACTTCAATAATCTCCTGATGGGCATCATGGGCGCTCTGTCCCTGATCAAGCGGCGCATTGCAGCTAACCGGCATGAAGACGTAACAGGCCTGATCGATGCTGGTATCGCCTCTGCCACTCGTGCTGCCGCTCTGGTGCATCGACTCCTTGCATTTGCTCGACAACAAACGCTTGACCCTCAGCCACTCAGCGTCAATCACTTGATCGAAGGCATGATGGATCTCATGCGCAGGAGTCTGGGGGAGCAGATTAGTCTTGAAGGAAAACTGAGCGCCAGCGCGTGGCCAGTTATGACCGACGCCAATCAGCTTGAAAACGCCCTTCTTAATCTAGTTATCAATAGCCGCGATGCAATGCCGGCCGGCGGTCGCCTCACGATCGAGACTTCAAGCATCACGATTGGAAGATCCGAAAGTAGCAAAAAGAGCGAAGTCGAGGCGGGCGACTATACCGTCATCAGTGTGACCGACACAGGCAGCGGTATGCCGGCCAACGTCGTTGCTAAGGTCTTCGATCCATTTTTCACGACAAAGCCTCTCGGCCAAGGAACCGGCTTGGGTCTTTCGATGGTCTATGGTTTCGTGAAGCAGTCCAATGGACACGTGCAGATCCAGAGCGAAGTTGACAAGGGCACCACCATCAGACTGTTATTCCCGCGCCATAAAGGCGAGATTGCCGGTGAATTGCCGGCAGCGTCGTCGGAAGCACCAAGGGGCGCCGGGGAGACGGTCTTGCTTGTGGAAGATGACTCCACCGTACGAAAGCTGATCGCCGATGTTCTCCGCGATCTGGGTTACGCATGCGTGGAGGCGCATGATGGCCTGGCGGCTCTTCCGATACTGAACTCGAGTATGCGGCTTGATCTCTTGATCACTGACGTCGGCTTGCCGGGGTTGAACGGCCGACAAGTAGCAGATATCGGCAGACAACGGCGCCCGGATCTGAAGGTTCTGTTTGTTACGGGGTATGCTGCGCATGCTACAGTTCGCGCCGGCTTTCTTGATGCCGGCATGGATATGATCACCAAGCCATTCAATCTTGACGATTTGGCGATAAAGATCCGGTCGATGATCGAGTGAGGCTGTGGGATATGGTCAAGCTATTGGTCGCAACGCTGCTGTGAACTGAATGATGTGATCACTTGCTGATGGGAGGACGGATTGACGGACGCACCCATGCTGGATTCGCTTGAGAGTGATGCTCTTACCGAACTCGTGAACATCGCGGTCAGCCGTTCGGCGCTCAGTCTTCGAGAACTGGTTGGTCAGCAGGTTCTGCTTTCAGTTCCTTCGCTAACGGTACTGACACGCCGGGAAGCAGCAGCCCAACTCAGCGGATCTAATTCTGATCTGCTTGTGGCAGTTCGCCAATCGTTTGACGGCGACTTTTCGGGTCGAGCCTTGCTCATATTCCACGAGACTAACAGCCTCGAGCTGGTCCGAGCGGTCGCAGGAAGCGAGCATTCCATTGAGGACATTGTAGACCTTGAACAAGAGGCATTGGCGGAAATCGGGAACATCATTCTAAATGGATGCATGGCGACGGTAGCCAATCTTCTTGAGCGGACACTGACCATATCCATGCCGGAGGTGATTCGAGGCAGTGGATCGGATCTTTTTGACCTAAGGAATTCGGTCGAGGATGACGTCGTTGTCTTTGTCAGTATCCATTTCAGCCTGAAGGGTCGGGAGATTAGTGGATACGTTGCTATGGTGATGGATTTGCAGTCGCTTTCGTCGCTCAAGCAACTCGTGGCGGACTACATCAAGCGCACCGCGCAATAGGTCACTGTCGATGTGCTAAGGCACATGTGCCTTGATCACGCTCATCAAGTAGCCTGACGGTGCCAGCTGTGGCGAGACTGGCACATCAGCATGGCACAGGCAAGTCGGCTTCCGCTCGGCCACTTAGGCCCATCGTGTCCGGAACCGTTCTGACGACGCAACACAATATCCGCTCCAGACGAACGGCAAGTCAGCCATGTCACGGCGAGAAGTCGGCTGGTGACGCTTTATCTCATCGCGATGGGAGGTTCTCTCGCAGGAACTCAATAAAGGCTTGGAGCGGCGCCGGTACTTGGCGCCGGCTGGGGTAGTAAAGAAAAATCTCCGATGAAGGCGGTCGCCAGTCCTCCAGCAGTGGAACCAGTCGCCCGGAGCTTATCTCCGATGCGGCATAACCTTCGGCGGTATAGATTACTCCCACGCCGTCCACGGCGGCTCGAATGGCGAGGTCCGGATCGTTGACGGTGAGGCTCCCCTCCGGCGCCAACTCCACTTTTTTTCCCCGCTTTTCGAACTGCCAAGGGACA
>Ga0111538_10000233_pt1 | contig 68933 bp, 64 predicted proteins | sample SoiMethybrSBSTD1_FD_79669 | JGI IMG/M metagenome (GOLD analysis project Ga0111538, IMG submission 79669) | Bulk soil microbial communities from a Populus tree surrounding site in Tennessee, USA - Soil MetaG P. TD hybrid SBSTD1 (version 2)... | ecosystem: Environmental > Terrestrial > Soil >...
GGGTCACGACTTCGCGCATGGAGGCGAAATCATCCAAGATCCGCGGTCCGCGGTCCGCGGTCCGCAGTCCGCTCGGGGCAACGACACCGCTCGTGCCAAAGCCGTCCGTTTGCAACCCGTCGACAGCCTCAGGCATTTTCCCAACGCGAGTATTCAACCCGGGACTGCCTGGTTGCCCACCCGGACCGCGGACCGCGGATTGCGGACCGCGGATCTTGAACTTTCTGTACTCGGATTTCTTCATCCTTCCGTCTTCACACACCACCATGGACGCGACGGTCTCGCTGCCCTGGATCGTGGAGATGTCGAAGCACTCGATGCGGCGCGGGATCGCGGGCAGGGCCAGGACCGATCGAAGCGTTTCCAGCGCGTCGTAGTGCGCGGCGACGTTCTCGTTGAACCTGGCTTGATACGCCACCTCGGCGTTGCGCGAGGCCAGATCGAGCAGGCCGCGCTTCTCGCCGCGGCGCGGGACCACGATTCGAACACGGCGCCCGGCGCGTTCCGAGAGCCAGTTCTCGAGCAGGTCGGTGTCCGCCGCGGGGAACGATGCCGGCACGTGGATCTCGGGTGGCACAGGGCGATCGACGGCGTAGAACTGCTGCAGCGCCGCCTGAAGGACGTCGCACTCGGTCAGATCGGCCGCGCCCGGCTCCCAGCTGCCAAGCACGCCGGGATCGGTCACGAGTTCCGTGCGTTCGACGACGCGTCCATGCCGCATCTGGAAGACCTGCACCACGGCGCCGGCCGGACCGAGCTTCAACCCGAACGCATCGCGATCCCCAAATTCAGGGCTCGCCATCTTCTGCTGTCGAGTGCGAAGGGTCTCGATTGTCTTGAGAGCGTCGCGCAACTGGGCGGCCTGCTCGAACCGTTCTTCGGTCGCCGCCTGGGTCATGCGCTCGCGAAGCGTGTCCACCAGTTCGTCGTTGCGGCCTTCGAGGAACAACTGCGTGTGCTCGACGGCGATCCGGTATTCGCTCTCCGAGCAAATCGTGCGAACGCACGGAGCGGCGCAGCGCTTGATGTCATACTCGAGACACGGGCGTCCGCGTCCGCCGGTGATCGTCTCGTTGCACGACCGAATCCCGAACAACTTGTGGCTCAGGGACATCGCCTTGCGCGCCAGCGACGCGGGCATGAACGGTCCGGCATAGAAGTGCTCGTCGCGCTCGACGCGCCGCGCCACCAGGACACGGGGAAATGCCTCGCCGGAGGTCAGTTGCAGATAGGGATACGTCTTGTCGTCGCGAAGCAGGATGTTGTACTTCGGCGACCGTTGCTTGATCAGATTGTTCTCGAGCGCGAGCGCCTCGACGACCGAATCGGTGATGATGGTTTCCAGGCGGTAGGCTTCGTCCAGTAGTGCATCAATCCGCGGACTCAACCCGTAGGCACCGAGATAGCTTCGCACCCGGTCCCGCAGCACCCTCGCCTTGCCGACGTACAGAGTCTCCCCGCCCTCGTTGTAATAGAGGTAAACCCCTGGCTGCTCGGGGAGACGGGCGATCTGGGCCTTGAGATCACGAATCGGCATGCGGTACACTGGCGCGTTTTGGCGCGAGGCTTGAACCCTTTATTATACCGTCGCTTACAGGTGCACCAGGCTGCAGTCCCGCGGCCGCATTCCGCGCCGCCCACAGCTGAACCATGACTTTCACCGGGCTCATCGGCCGCATCTGCATGTTCCCGCTGCGGCTCATCATCGACACCTGCGTCAGGCTGCGCATCCATCCCAACACCCTGACCTTCATCGGGGTCCTGATCAACGTCGCAGCCGCGTGGGCCCTGGCCCTCGGCAAATTCGTGACCGCCGGGGTCATCATGGTGGTGGCCAACATCTTCGACTTCATCGACGGCAAGGTCGCCAATGAATCCAACGCCGTGAGCGCATTCGGCGCATTCTGGGATTCGGTGATCGACCGCTTCTCCGACATCTCGCTGTTCATCGGGCTCATCTTTCTGTATGCCACGCTCGATCGCCGTGATTATGTGATGGTCACCGCGCTGGCGATGATGTTCGCCATCATGACCAGCTACACGCGCGCACGCGCCGAGTCGTTGATCAAGAAATGCAAGGTCGGGTTCATGGAACGGCCCGAGCGCATCGTGTTGTTCATGATCGGGGCCTTCACCAATCGGATGGCCGCGGTGCTCTGGGTGATCCTGATCCTCTCGATCTTCACCGTCGCCGATCGGATCATCCTGACCTATCGCGAGTTGCGCGATACCGGCGAGGCGATAGCATGAGCGAGACCCCGCTTCCGATCCGGGTCCTCTGGAACGCCTTCTACTGGACCTACGAACGCGCCACCTGGCAATACGACGTCATGGTGATCGCGATTCTGAGCTTCATCTGGCTGACGCCGCCTGACTGGCTGAAGGATCCCATGGCTTCGGGCGGAGGCCCGATTGCCTGGCTCATCGACGCGCTGAGGTAACCGGCTCGCCGGGATTCATTTTCGGGAACCTTCCCCGGTAAAATGGGGTCTGACTCCATCATGGAGCGGCTCCCGTACCTCCTGGTCGCGATCGGGTTCTTCTTCCTGATCGTCAACGTGCAACTGCTCTGGCAGCTGCTCCGTTTCCGCCGGATCCGTACGTCGGCTCTGCTCACCTGGCCCGGGCGCACCCCCCCGTTCTATCGCCTGTTCCTCGCCGCCGGTGCGATTCTCGCGCTGGTCATCGTCTGCAAGCTCGCCGTGCTCCACCGTCCCCCGACCGAGGTGTTCGGCGAGAGCATGATGCTCGTGTATTACAGCTACGCGCAGCCGCTCAGCCTGAGGATTGGACGCGGGTTCTACCAGGACGGGATCTGGGCTGAAGGCGGCTTCGTTCCCTACTCAGAGATTGGCGGCCTGACGTGGCGGGAGGGCGAACAGGTCACGCTGGTGATGATGTTCCGCTGGCGCAACTTCGCCAAGAGCCTGGTCGTGCCCCAGCCGTATTACGGCGCGGCCCGACGGCTCCTCCGCGACAAGATCGCCGCCCACGATATTCACTTCACCGGAAAAACGCTCGATCTCGGCGTGCACGACGACCGGGATGACGTGTAAGTTCGCCGTTTCAATCGCCAGAAAACCTAACAGGAGGCAACGAGAGTTAGCAGCCGAGGCGGGGATCGAAGCACCGTCTGCACCGCGCCTCGTAAGTCCCCTGCGCCCCCACCAGCACGCGCTCGCTGCTCGCCACCAGGCGCTGGGTGTGGTTGGCCGGTGCCCCGCAGACCATGCAGATCGCCAGCGTCTTGGTGATGTACTCCGCGATGGCGAGCAGCTGCGGCATGGGGTCGAAGGGCTTGCCGAGATAGTCCTGGTCCAGACCCGCGACCAGCACGCGCTTGCCCTGGTCGGCGAGGGTACAGCACACGGCCGGCAGCTCCTGATCGAAGAACTGCCCCTCGTCTATGCCGACCACCTCGGTGTCGGGCCGGACGCGCTCGAGGAGCTCGCGCGACGACGAGACGTTCTCCGAGGCGATCCGCATCTCGCTATGGGAGATGATGTGGTCGTCGCCATAGCGGTTGTCGATCTTCGGCTTGAAGATCTGGACCTTGCGGCGGGCGATCTGCTCGCGCCGAAGCCGGCGAATCAGCTCTTCGCTCTTTCCGCTGAACATGCTGCCGGCAATGACTTCGATCCAGCCGAGACCCGGGCGTGTCTGGTTGATGTCCATCAACGACTGACGTCCTGAGCGCGCGTTACGCCCTGGACAGATACTCTCCGGTCTCCGTGCTCACCCGGACCTTGTCGCCGGTGTTCACGAACGGCGGCACCTGCACGACGAGACCGGTCTCGAGACGGGCGGGCTTCACTTGCGCGCTTGCCGTCGCCCCCTTGATGCCGGGAGCCGTGTCCTCGACCTTCAGATCCACCGTGACCGGCAGCTCGATGCCGACCGGCTCCGAACCGTAGAACTCGACGTTGATCACCGCGTCGGGAACGATGTAGTTCACGGCCTCGCCGAGCGCCTCTTCGGAGATGTGCAGCTGCTCGTACGACTCCGTGTCCATGAAGTGGAAGGACTCGCCGTCGCGATACAGATACTGCATCGCCCGCTCGTCGAGCGTGGCGCGCTCGACCGAGTCTTCCGAGCGGAGCTTCTGATCGGACAAGGTTCCTGTCCGGATGTTGCGGAACTTGACCCGGACGAACCCGCGGAGGTTTCCCGGCGTGACATGCTGCAGCTCGAGCACGCGGAACAGGTCCTCACCGACCTTGATCAGCATGCCCTTCTTCATTCGTGTCGCTTGAATTGAACTCATGGTGTCTTGAGGGGCCACGCGAGTGGCCCCAAACGGCTGATCTTAACATGCACCCGAACCTCGGACGACGCCCCGTGACCGGCGACTCGTGACCCGGGCCGGGCCTCGGGACCCTGGACGAGGGACGCTGGACTCGGGATTAGCGACTGGCGATTGAGGTACCATCCCCTCAGTGACCTGCGATCCTCTCGGCGACCTCCGCGCCTGGCAGCAGCGTCTGGAGCGGCTCGCCCGGCACTCTCCCGAATCGTGGGCGCCGCCTATCGACGTTTACGAGACCAGTGACGCATACGTAGTCACGGCGGAGCTTCCGGGGCTCACGCGTAAACAGGTGGATCTCGCAGTCGAGGACTCGCGTCTGACGATTCAGGGCAGGCGCGAAGCCCAGCCGGCATCGGGCGAGGCGGTGCATTATCACCAGGTCGAGCGCGGGCACGGCACCTTCCGGCGGGTGTTCGAGTTCGCCGAGAAGATCGACGGCAATCGCATCCTCGCCGATCTGGCTGAGGGCGTGCTCACGATCACCATCCCCAAGGTCCCGCCACCGCCGCCACGCAAGATCGAGGTCCGCTGACCTCAGGACACTGCCATGCTCAGACGCCTGTTTCTCGTTGTGACGTCAATTACGCTCGGCCTTACGATCGGCCTGGTGCTCACTGGACGTATGCGGACGGCCGACGAGACGATGGCGGCCCCGGCGCAGCCCGACGGGGCGCCACAGGCGGCTCGCGCCGGCACGGCGGCGCCGGTACCGACCGGTCTTCCGGACCTGACCAGCATCGCCCAGCGCGCGATCGGCAGCGTCACCAACATCTCATCGACCCAGGTCGTGCGGACGCCTCTCACGAACGACCCGTTCTTCCGGTTCTTCTTTGGAGACGACGACCTCTACCGGCAGCGGCGGGAGCAGAGTCTCGGCTCCGGCGTAGTCGTTTCCGCGGACGGCTACGTGCTGACGAACAACCACGTCGTCGGCAGCGCGGGCGCCGACGTCCGGGTCGGCCTGACGGACAAGCGCGAGCTGCGTGCTCGCGTCATTGGCACCGACCCGCTCACGGACATCGCGGTACTGAAGCTCGATGCGACCAATCTTCCCGTCCTCGGCTGGGGCGATTCGTCCAGGCTGCGTGTCGCGGAATGGGTGCTGGCGATTGGCAACCCGTTCCAGCTCAATCAGACCGTCACCCTGGGCATCGTCAGCGCCACCAACCGCCGGCTCGAAGGACGCGTCGCCGGCTACGAAGACTTCATTCAGACCGATGCCGCAATCAATCCCGGCAATTCGGGCGGCGCGCTGATCAACGCCCGCGGAGAGCTGGTCGGGATCAACACGGCGATTTACAGCGAGTCGGGCGGATACCAGGGAATCGGGTTCGCGGTCCCCAGCAACCTGGCGCGGCACGTGATGGACGACATCATCAAGTACGGCGGCGTGAGGCGCGGCACGATTCGCGGTATCCAGCTCCAGCCGATGACCCCGCAGATCGCGAACGAGCTCGGTGCGCCGGACGCCCGCGGCGTGCTGATTCTCGGAATCGTGCGTTCGTCGGACGCGTTCGCGGCCGGTCTCCGCCAGTACGACATCATCGTCAGCTTCAACAAGACACCGATCGAGGACGCGTCGCAATTCATCCGCCTGCTCGCCGACGCCGAGATCGGCAGCACGGCGACGCTCACCGTCTTCCGCGACGGCCGACAGCAGACGGTCCAGGTGAAGATCGAACAGGCTGCGGGCGCGAGAACGCGAGTCTGAGACAGATCTTCCGCCTGAAGGCGGAAGATCTGTCTCCCCAATCAAAGGAGCCTGCCTCGCCGTAGCGCGAAGCGCGAAGCGTGAAGGCGGGTAGCTTCCGGCCTTAGCCGGAAGGCTGCGTGCGGCGTCGCGAAGCGCGCGTTCCCTGCTTGAACACCGACACCGCCTCACTCCCCGCCGCGTAGCATCGCCACGGATGTTCGACGCCGACGCTGATCCCCACCCGTGGCCCCCACACCACTTCGCGCTTGATCAGCCCGCGATCCTCGATGCGAAGCGCCGAGTGCGTGAGATCGGCCCGGTTGTGTTTCAGTGAGATTCCCAGCGCACGCGAGAGGTTTCCCGGCCCCCGGCACAGAGACGACGCGGGACCGGACGTTCCGGCGCGCCTTCTTCGGCGCATCACCGCCTGCCCTTCCAGCGGCTCGAGCGCGCGGATCAACACCGCCGCGGGAGACCCTTCAGGCTCGGTGACGGCGTTGACCAGGTAGTGGATGCCGTAATTCAGGTAGACGTAGGCAAACCCGGGCGGACCGTAGAGGGGTGCGTTGCGGATGGTCGGCCCCGGCGCCGCGTGGCAGGCCGGGTCCGCTTCGCCGATGTAGGCCTCGGTCTCGACGATGATGCCGGACGTGATTCCGCGTGCGGTCTCGTGCACCAGGACTTTGCCGATCAGATCGGCGGCGACCTCGAGAGTCGGGCGCGCGTAGAAGTCGCGCGGAAGCATCACAGGTTGCGACGCCTTTCGACTTCGCTCAAGGCGCCTTGAGCGTCGTCGAAGGGCGCATCTTGATGCGCTCGACCGCACGCTGCGCTGCGTCGACGACGTTCTTGTCGCGGTCCTTCAGATCGCGAAGCGCCGCAAGCGATGCGTCGCCTCCGATCGCGCCGAGCACGTCGGCTACTGCCGCCCTGAGACTCTCGTCCGGCTCCTGCAGGCTCGGCAGCAGATCCTTCTCCACGGTCCCACCGAGCTCGAGCAAGTACTCCTGGACCTGTACGACTACCTTGCGGTCCCTGTCGTCGAGAAACTCGATCAGCCGCGGCACGTAACTGCGCCCCATCTTCTGGAGCGCGAAGGCCATCGCGGCACGGGCAGTGGCCGACGGGTCGTTCCCCGTGCCGGTTTCGAGGGCGCTCATCGAGGCGGTGTGACCGAGCCGGCCGAGGCCCTCGGCGGCCGCGCGACGGAGATACGGATCCTTGTCCGCGAGACGCTCGGTGAACACGCTCACCGTCGAAGCCGAGGCGATGTGCGCGAGGGCGTCGACCGCCGACCAGGCTCCTTCGCCCTTCCCATAGAGCTTCAGCTGCTCCACGAGTGTCGCGACCGCACGCTCTTCGCGCAGGAGCCCGAGCGCGCGCATGGACGCATAGCGGACGTCGGCGTTCGAATCGCCGACCGACTTGATCAGCGCGTCGACGGCCGCCTTGATACCGGCCCGGCCGGCAAAATGTGCCGCGCCGGCCCTGACCACCGGATCGTAGTGATCGAGCGCCTTGATCAGCATCGCCTCGGCGTCGAGGGACAGCTGCCCCCTGGGGATCGTCGCCGCCGCGTAGATTGCCTCGAGCCGAACGCGCGCATTCTCGTCGTCGACCGCCTTCAGCAGCGCGTTCAGCAGTTCCGGCGGCGCGGGCCGGGGCCAGATCGCCAGCGGCCCCATCTCGAAGGCCTCGGCGGCGGTGCCGCGGTTACGGACTTCGACGACGAATCCCAGTTTCCGCTTCTCGGGAACATCGTTGACCAGGAAGAACGACAGTTCGGCGGCAATCGCTTCGAGCTGGATGGCATCGACGGGATCGTTCACCAGCGGGGCGAGCGGCACGATTGCTTCGGGATACCTGGCCTCGCGCAGCAGCCGCACGGCACCCAGGCGCGTTTTGGGATCCGGATTTCTCAGGTTGCGGACCACATCGTCGAAGCGCGCGGGCTGGGCCGTGATGGCTGCGGCCGTACCCATCAGCACGGTCGTCAGGATGACTCGTCTGATCATGTCGCTGACCCTCTGCTGGAGGGATCTCAGTTGCGCGCGCTACCGTACGCGTTCGCGCGGCCGATCGCAAGGACGTCGCGAAGGTATCGGCCGGTGTGCGAGGCCTGAACCGTGACGATCTGCTCGGGAGTGCCGGCGGCAATCAACTGACCGCCTTCCTCACCCCCTTCGGGGCCGAGATCGATGATCCAGTCGGCCGTCTTGATCACGTCGAGGTTGTGCTCGATCACGAGCAGGCTGTGGCCCGCCTGCAGCAGCTTCCGGAAGGCGGCGAGCAGCTTCGCGATGTCGTCGAAGTGGAGGCCGGTCGTGGGCTCGTCGAGGATGTAGAGCACCCGGTCGCCGCTCTGCGAAGACAGGTGCGCCGCGATCTTGATCCGCTGCGCCTCCCCCCCGGACAAGGTCGTCGCGGGTTGCCCGAGCCGCAGGTAGCTCAGGCCGATTTCGTCGAGCACCTGGAGACGCCTCAGGACCTTCGGGGAGCTGCTGAAGAAGGTCAACGCCTCGCGGACGGTCATGTCCAGGACCTGATCCACGCTGCGGCCGCGGTACTTCACTTCCAGGACCTGCGGCTTGAATCGCTTGCCCTCGCACTGCTCACACGGCACGAACACGTCGGCCAGGAACTGCATCTCGACTTTGACTTCGCCTTCGCCCTCGCACGCCTCGCAGCGCCCTCCCGGCACGTTGAACGAGAAATGGCTGGCGGTCAGGCCGCGCGATCGGGCGTCCTTGGTCGCCGCGAAGAGCTCACGGATGGGATCGAACGCCTTGAGGTAGGTCACGGGATTGGAGCGGGGCGTCCGGCCGATTGGCGCCTGATCGACGAGGACCACGTCGGTGACGAACTCCGCACCTTCCAGCTTCCGGTGCGAGCCCACCCGGCGGTCCCAGTCACCCTTGGCGCGCTTGAGTGCGGCGTAGATGACGTCGTGAACGAGGGTGCTCTTGCCCGATCCGCTGACGCCGGTCACACATGTCAGCATCCCGAGAGGCACTTCGATGTCGACGTCCTTGAGGTTGTGCTCCGACGCGCCGGTAATCCTGATCCGCTGATTGCTCGGCTTCCGCCGCACCGGCGGTACCGGAATCGCGAGCTCGTCACGCAAGTACTTGGCAGTCAGCGACCGCGGCTCCTGGAGCAGCGCCTGCAGCGACCCGGAAAAGACGACGCGGCCGCCCTGTTCGCCGGCGCCCAGCCCCATGTCGACGATGGTGTCGGCCACGCGGATCATGTCGGCATCGTGCTCGACCACGAGCACCGTGTTGCCCTGATCGCGGAGCTGCCGAAGGATCAGGATCAGGCGCTCGTTGTCCCGCGAATGCAGGCCAATCGAGGGCTCGTCGAGAACATACAGGGTGTCGACGAGAGCGGAGCCGAGCGATGTCGCCAGATTGATGCGCTGTGACTCCCCGCCGGACAGCGTGGACGACAGGCGATCGAGGGTCAGGTAATCGAGACCGACGTCCCGCAGGAACCCGAGCCGCTTGCGGATCTCACGCAGCACCTTGTCGGCGATCTCCGCATCCTTCTCGGACAGCTGCAGCGACGCGAAGAACGCATCGGCATCGCGGACCGTCTCGGCGCACACGGCGTCGATCGTACGGCCGCCCACCTTCACATCACGCGCCTCGCGGCGGAGTCGCGCACCGTTGCACTCGGGACAGGTCAGATAGCCGCGATAACGGCTCAGGAACACGCGGACGTGAACCTTGTATTTCTTCCGTTCGAGCCAGCGGAAGAAACCCTTTACGCCCTCGAAGCTGGCGCCGTCGCCATCGATGACGAACCGCTTCTCGTCCTCCGACAGATCCGCCCACGGAACATCGAGGCGCACGCGGCCCCGCGAGGCGCGCTTCAGCTCGGTGAGCTGCGAACGATAGTGCGGCTTGCTCCAGGGCTCGATGGCGTTCTGTTGAATCGACTTCGAAGCGTCCGGGACCACCAGCGCCATGTCCAGCTCGATGATGTTGCCGAACCCGTGGCAGAGCGGACAGGCACCGAATGGATTGTTGAACGAGAACAGCCGCGGCTGCGGCACTTCATACGGGATGTTGCACTGACGGCATTCGAAGCGCTCGCTGAACCGGTGCACGGTCGGCGAAGCCGCGGGGTCGGCGGCAAGCTCGATCGCGAACGCCGCGCCGCCACCCTCCACGTAAGCCGTCTCGATCGAGTCGGTCAGCCGCGTGCGCAGATCCCCTTCGATCTTCAACCGATCGACGATGACTTGCAGGGTCGGCCGATCCTTCAACGTGGAAGAGTCGACATCTTCGAGCGACACCGTCTGACCGTCCACGTACAGCCGCCCGAAACCCTTCCGCCTGAGTGCCGCCACGGTTTCCGCCACGGGGTCGATCAGACCCGGCAGATCAGGCTGCGGCGGTGCCGCTTCCTCTTCTGCGCCCTCGGGTGTCGCGGGCTCGTCCTCGTCGACCTCGGTGATGGGAGGGAGAACGGACGGGGTGATTACCGGCATATCGAAGCCGATCAGGATTCGCGTGCCCTCGCGCAGCTCCCCCAGCCGCCTCGCGACGACCTCGGCCGTCTCCCGGATGACCTCGCGCCCGCAGTTGCGACAGTACGTTCGACCGACGCGCGCGTACAACAACCGGAGGTAGTCGTGAATCTCGGTGGTGGTCCCGACCGTGGATCTCGGGTTCCGGATGCTGTTCTTCTGCCGGATGGCGATCGCCGGACAAATCCCCTCGATGGCGTCGATGTCCGGTTTCTCCATCCGCTCGAGAAACTGACGGGCGTAGGCGGAGAGGGATTCGACGTACCGGCGCTGCCCTTCGGCGTAGATCGTGTCGAAGGCCAGCGACGACTTACCTGATCCGCTGACCCCAGTCATGACGACCAGTGAACGGACGGGCAGCGTGAGATCGACGTTCTTCAGGTTGTGGGTGCGGGCACCTCGAACGACGATCTGTCCCCGCGTCTCCGGGCTGGTCGACATTGATTCGTACTGCGTGGCCGTTTGGGGATTTCCTGAACTCTTCATGGTAGCGCAGCGGTTCCGCTGCCTTCAACCCCGGCATTGCTCCGGCGGAGTGCGCAATGATTGAAGACGGGCCCGTTGTGCTATTTTGATGGGCACCTTTAGCCGGGGTCGGCCGGGGACCGCCCGACCGACGCGACCGGCGCTCACACGAGGGAGCTGTGTCAGTCCGTCTGTTCATCGGGAATCTGCCTTACGCCGCAAACGAAGCGGAGTTACGGGAACACCTCTCGAGCGTGGGAGTACCAACTCAGGTCGTGTTGCCGGTCGATCGCGAAACGGGCCGGCCGCGAGGCTTTGCGTTCGTGGATTACGCGGATCGCAATGTGGCTGAAGAAGCCATCCGGCGATTCAATCAGCAACCCTTCAAGGGACGGCCGCTCGCGGTCAGCGAGGCCCGTCCGCGCGAGGAACGTGGACCCGGAGGCCCGGCGCGACCGGGCGGGTTCAGCGGCCCGCGGCCGGGCGGTGGCCCGCCCCCGGGTCTCGGCGGTCCGCGCCCGGGCGGCTTCGGTCCGCCCCGTCCTGGTGGTTTTACGCCCCGGCCGGATGCCGGCGGCGGAACGGCTCCGGCGCGCAGCCGGAATTTCGGGCCGGACGCGCCCCCCAAGAACAAACGGAAGCCGCCTCGTAAGGACAGCGACCGCGGTCCTCGCGGCCCGATCAAGGAGCGCCCGGTCGGCCGGCTTTACGACGCTGACGAGGACTGGCGCGCTCAGGACGACGATGTCGATGTCGACAACGTCGCAACCTCCGCAAAAGACGCCGATAACGTCGCAACTTCGGCAAAAGACGCCGATAACGTCGCTACTTCGGCAAAAGACGACGATCTGGACGACGACCAGAAATAGATCGAGGTCGCTCGCCTGACTGCAGCTGAGCCCGGAACTTGCATGGAAGCCGGGCGTGCTGCCGTCTCACACTGCGACTCAGCAGTGGCAGAGCTTCGAGATCCGCATGCGACGGAGGCGCGTCGATCGATGCGTTCTCCGGGCCGCGGTGGCGATTGACGCGGGCCAGCTGGACGACGCCCGCGCGGCGCTGGAGGAAGTCGAGCGTCTCGATCCGCACGAACCTGCCATTCAACCGCTGCGTACGAGGCTGGTCGACGCCGAGCTGAAACCGGCTGAGCCTTCGATCGAGCTGGCCCCGGTCAGCGCTCCAATAGAGCCGGTTCTGATCAGAACTGCGATCGAGCCGGCTACGGTGAGCACTGCAACCGAGCCGGTTCCGGTCAGCAGTGCGGTGGTGGCCCCACCCGCTTCAAACCCGACTGTTCCCGACATTCCGGTGCGCGAAACGGTCGTTCCTGATACGCCCGCGGTTCCGGGATTGCTGGAAATCCCCGAGACGTCACGGCGAGTATTGCCTGCGTCGGCGGCGGCGGTCTTCATTGCGATTTCAGGAACCGCAGGGTGGTTCCTGTTCTCACAGTACTCCCCCGGCGATCCGGGGTTGGCGCGCACCGAGAGGGCAGTGGTATCAGACGCGAAAAGCGTGGCGCAAGCCGGTCCGGCCGCGCAGCCGGCAGTCGACCCTGCCGTGAAGATCGACGAGACCGCTGTAACCGCACCGGCGACCAGTGAACCACCGATCGCGGAAGACCGACCGGGCACGACGGCCGACGTTGCCGATACTGCGGGGACCACGCCGGTCGCGGAGACACCGCGTCCCGCTGCTGCGCCGGCTGTCGAGGCATCTTCGACTACGAGAGCCACGGCGAGTACGGCGACCCCGCCGGCAACGCCGCCGGTCGAGCGCCGCGCGATTCAGGCCTCGCTCGAGCCGACCCCGTCGCCTCCAGATCCCGAACCTGCAGCGCCGGTTGCTCCCACATCCGGCGCGGTCCCCGCCGTAGCCGGGACCGACGGAGTCGCGCTGTCCGGCACGTCCGTTACGCTCTCACCGCCCGCGATCCTGTCTGCGCCTCCGCCAGTCTCGACACCGGCTCCTGCGTCAACAACACCCTCCGCGGCATCGTCATCGACATCGCCACAGGCTGACGAGAGCCAGGTGAGAGCGACGCTTCACCGCTACGAGGCCGCGTACAGCGCGCTCGATGCGGCCGCCGCCAGCGCCGTGTGGCCGGGAGTCGATCGCCGGGCGCTGGCCAGCGCGTTCGGAGCGCTGTCGTCACAGAACGTATCGCTCGGACGATGTGATGTGCGCATGAGCGGAGGGACCGCGCAGGCCGAATGCAAAGGCACCGCCCGATGGGAGCCGAAGGTCGGCGCCGGTCCTCAGTCGGCCTCTCGCTACTGGCGGTTCGATCTGAAGAACACCGGCACCGACTGGATCATCACCCGCGCGACGGTGCGCTGACGCAGGCTCCCTCTAAAACCCGTACTCGACTCCGACTGCCGGCGTCAGCGGCGCAGTCAGGCCTGACGTCGTAAAGGCCCAGCGGAGGTGCGCGCCAATCACCAGTGTGCCGCCAGGATTCCATTTGAAGCCGGTGATTCCCGCGGCGACAGTGCCGCCGGCTGTTTCTTCGACGGTTCCCAGCCTGATGGTCTGCACGCCCGCGATGGTGGGATGCTGCTGCGCGACGCGCATGAGCGGCCGCAACTCGTCGATGCGCCGCGCCAGGAACTCGCCGGTGAGCGAGAGCCGCGGGTGAACGGCGATTGCAGCGGCGACACCGGTGTTGAACTCCGCAGAAACGCCGCCTCTCACGATGCCTGCGTTTCCCGACAACATCAATGGCCCGTGCTCCAGCGAGGCGATGCCGAAGATGCGAAAGCCGACATCGCCGGCCCCGAGCAGGTTCTCGGCATCACCCGTCGGCAGACGGACCTCGCCGGCGATCGCAGCGCCCCCCTCGTGGGCTGAGACGAACGTGTACTTCGCCCGGAGCGCGGCGTCCGCAACACCCGACGCAGTGGCCGACCCGCTGGCTTGCAGGAACGTCTGGCCTCGATAAACGCTGACGCGCTGCCCTTCCACTTCCAGCCTGACGAACGGCAGCGCCGCTCCGAGCTCGACGCGATCCGTAATGCCGACGCTCGCGTAAGCCGTCATCGTGCTGCTGCGGACTTTGAGCGTGAGAGTCTCGGTTTCGAACGGCGCGGGTTCATCAGTAAACCGGTTCGCGGTCGTGAGGAAGCTGCCGTCGCGAAGATCCTCGTTGTTGAGCCGATCGAAGCTGGACGTCGACGCCGATAGCCCGATCGTCGCGCGTCCGTGACCCGGGGAGAAGGCGCGCTCCACGAAGAAGCCGCCGAAACTCTGGGTGGCGCGCTCGACGGTCCCGAGCTCGGGATTCAGCCGATACAAAAAACCACTGGAAGACGTGGCGATGGGCACGGATGCCAGGTTCACGAGCAGCGCGCGCGTGATCGTGTCGCGGGCAGCCTCAGCCGCAGCGCGATCGCGGGCGGCATCGCCGGTGGGGATCGATTGATTGGTGACCAGGAAGCTGACGATGTCGGTGACCGTGCTCTGGGCCAGCGCGTTCCCTTCCGCGCCCAGAAGCAGCATCATCGATATCAGCGCGCCGACGACAGGGTGCTTCATCGAAGTATCTCTTTTCAGAGCCTCTCGCAAAACGGCAGAGGCGGGCCTCGCCCCAGCTCTTGATGCACAACGGTCGCCAGGTGCCTCAGCCAAAACAGCTGCTGTGGTCGCATGCAATTGGGCCGGCTGTTACACTCAGTGGTATCCCGCTTCATAAGTTGATGGTGTCGAGGTCGTCCGCCGCGCTGGCCGCTCTGGCCGTAAGCCTGAGTCTGGTCACCAGTTGTACGGGCAATCACTCGATGGCTCGCCACGAAGTCGCAGCCACCGGGCCCGCCCTTCCGGCAATTTCCTGGCTCGGACCCGACCTCAGCGCCGATCGCTCGTCGCTGCACAGCTGGCGGCAGAGCGTCGGGCCGCCCGTGGTCATCGCGGCCGATCCCGCCGGTCCCGCGGCCGCCGATCGACTCCTCGTCGTCAACTGGAACATGCACGTCGGAGGCGGCGACTTCGAGCGGCTCGCGCACGATGTCCGCAGCCGTGCCGGCGCTCACGTGCCGGTCGTCTTCCTGATCCAGGAGGCGTATCGCGAGGGTCCTGAAGTGCCGACCGAGCTCACCACGACTGCCAGCTTCGCGTCCCTTATCCGCAGCCTTCGGCCCGACGGCACCCGGGAAGAGATTGAGGCCGTCGCCCGTCGCCTCGGACTTCACGCGTATTACGTGCCCTCGATGCGCAACGGCGGGCCCGGCATCTCGGCCGAGGATCGGGGAAACGCCATCCTCTCGACCGTGCCGCTCGATGAACTGGGGGCGATCGAGCTCCCCTTCGAACGGCAGCGGCGGGTTGCGGTTGCTGCGACCATCAGAGGGACGACGATCACAGGATCGCCGTGGCGTCTTCGAGTGGTTTCCGCGCACCTCGACAACATGGTGGGGGCGAGGCGTCTCTGGATTGCCGGCGGTGAGTTCGGACGAACACGCCAGGCACGCGGGCTCGTCTCGGCACTGGCGGATGAGAAAACGGTCGTCCTTGGCGGAGACCTGAACACGTGGTTCGGTTTTCGCGACGGCGCCTACCGGACCGCCGCAGGCGCCTTTCCGCAAACCCGTGTCGCGGATCGCCGCGCGACCTTTCATGGGGTGTTGCGGCTCGATCACCTGTTCTTCCGTCTCGACCCGGGATGGACAGCCGAATTTCGTCGGGCCGACAACGCCTATGGCTCCGATCACTTTCCGCTGATCGCCGAAATCAGATTTCAGTAGCCGGAGCTTTTAGCGAAACGGCGGGCCTGATGTCTGGAACCCGCACGCTATAATGCAGGTTTCCCCCATGCGCATCCCCAATGGCACGCCGGTCGGCCCGTACCATGTCATCTCGCAGCTGGGGTCGGGCGGCATGGGCGAGGTCTATCGCGCACGCGATCCGCGGCTGTCGCGTGAAGTCGCGCTCAAAGTGATTCGACGCCTGCTCTCCGTAGGCGCCGACGCGCAGGACGAGACGCTCGATCGGCTGCTGCGGGAAGCGATCCTCGCCTCCGCGCTGAATCACCCCAACATCGTCACGATCTACGAAACCGGCGTGTTCGACGCCGACCGCTATATCGCGATGGAGCTGATCGAAGGGAGCACGTTGCGCCAGATTGCGCAACAGGGGCTGCCCGTGGCGCGCGCGCTGGGGCTCGCCAGGCAGGTGTCGGAGGCGCTGGCGGTCGCTCACGCCGCGCAGATCGTCCACCGCGATATCAAACCGGACAACGTCATGGTGCGTCCGGACGGCTACGTCAAGCTGCTGGACTTCGGCCTCGCCAAGGTGCAGCCCGAAATGCTGGGGCTGCAGCCGGCCGCGCAAACCACGGAAGCCGGCGTTCTCCTCGGCACGCTCGCCTACATGGCGCCTGAACAGGCGCGCGGCGACCTCATCACGCAGGAGGCCGACGTGTTCGCGCTCGGCGTGATGCTGTACGAGCTCGTGACCGGGCGCCATCCCTTCCTGCAGTCGTCGCAGCTCGCAACCCTGCACGCGCTGATGTGGGAGTCCCCCGAACCGCCGTCATTCGTGAACCACGAGCTGCCGCGCGCGATCGACCAGCTGATCGTCGAGATGCTGCAGAAAGATCCGCGGCTCAGGCCGGGCGCGAGCGAGGTGATGTATCGGCTGAGCCTGGCGCACGACTCGACAGTGGCGGTCGCGCTGTCGGCGATCACCGTGACGCAGGCGCAGCGCTCGCCGGCGCGGGACATCGTCGGGCGCGATCAAGAGCTCGACGCGCTCCAGCAGGAGTTCGAACGGTCGCACCGCGGTCAGGGCCGGCTCGTCGTCGTTTCAGCCGAAGCGGGAATGGGCAAGACGACGCTGGTCGAGACCTTCCTGAAGCAGCTCGAGCAACGACAGGAGCCGGTCAGGATTGGTCGCGGCCGCTGCTCGGAACGGCTCGCCGGCACCGAGGCGTACCTGCCCATACTCGAAGCGCTCGACAGCCTGCAGAAGAACGAGCAGCTTGGCAGCATCTCGAGGCTGATTCGGGCCGTCGCGCCGACCTGGTACGTGCAGATCATGCCGCCTTCCGAGAACGACTCGTCGGCGGCACGGCTGGCCGCGGAAACCGCGAGCGGTTCCCAGGAGCGCCTCAAGCGTGAGCTCGCCGCGCTCTTCGAAGAGATGGGCCGCATGCAGCCGGTAGTCCTCTGTCTCGACGACATGCACTGGGCAGATGCGTCGACTACCGATCTTCTCGCCTATCTCGCGCGGCGAATCGACAGCACGCGACTGCTGATCATTACGACCTGTCGTCCGTCCGAGCTCGCTCAGTCGCGGCACCCTTTCCTGCCGGTGAAACTGGATCTGATCGCGCGCGGCATGTGCCGGGACCTCCGCCCAGGCTCGCTCGACTTGATGTCGATCGCGAAGTACATCGCCATCCAGTTCCCCGAGCACGGGTTCCCGTCCGACTTCGCCCGCCTGGTGCACCAGCGCAGCGAAGGCAACCCCCTGTTCATGGCGGATCTTCTCCGCGATCTGCGGAGGCGCCAGCAGGTGCAGCAGCGCGACGGCCGCTGGGTGCTGGCCGAGACCCTGTCGACCGTCGAGCGTGAGCTTCCCGAGTCCATACGAAGCGCTGTCCAGCGGAAGGTGGAGGCCCTGGACGATGCCGACCGTCGCCTCCTCGGAGCGGCAAGCGTGCAGGGCATCGACTTCGACAGCGGCATGATTGCGGCCGCTCTGCAGTTGTCGGACGAGGAAGTCGAGGATCGGCTGGACCGCCTGGAACGTGAGCACGCGCTGGTGCGATTCGCGGACGAGCACGAAGCGCGCGATCGCTCGCTGACGCTGCGGTATCGGTTCGCCCATCAGCTGTACCACGCGGCGTTCTACGACGGATTGCGTGGGACGCGCCGCGCGGCATTGAGCAGGGCCATCGGCGAGCGGCTGGTCCGGCGTCTGGGTGACGACGTTTCGGAGTCGGCTGCGTCGCTGGCGGTCCTGTTTGAGACTGCGCGCGACTCCATCCGCGCCGCTCATTTCTGGAATAGGGCCGCCCAGGCCGCTTCGCGGCTGCACGCCCATGACGAGACAGCCCGGCTCGCCCGCCGCGGGCTCGATCTGCTCGCACAGGAGCCGGACTCCCCCGCCAGAGCCGGCGCCGAGCTCGATCTGCAGATCACGTATGGTCTCGCGCTGAAGACCGGCCGCGGATACGCGATCCCCGAGGTGGGGGCCGCCTACGCGCGCGCGCGAGCACTCTGCCGCCAGGTGCAGGATCCCGCCCGCGTCGTGCCCGTCTTGATCGGCCTCGCCGCCCATCACATCGTCGCGGGCGAAATCACGACGTCGCGCGATGTTGCGCTCGAGATGCTGCAGCTGTTCGAGCGCCTTGGCGATCCCAACCTGAAGATGATGGGCAACTGGTCGCTCGGCGCCGCGCTGTTCCACCTCGGCGACCTCGAACAGGCGCACACGCATCTCGGCCGCGGGCTCGAGCTCTACGATCCGGCGTTTCACCGGGCGCGTGTCTGGGAAACGGGGATCGAGCCCGGTATTTTCTGCCGGTGCGAGTACTCACGCACGCTGACCAATCGCGGGTTCCCCGATCAGGGGCTGGCCGCGGTGCGGGAAGCGGTCACGCAGGCGCGCGCGCTCGATCATCCACAGCCGCTGGCCTTCGCGCTGTTGTTCGAAATCTTCGTCCATCTTGCGCGCCGGAACCCGCGCGAGATCCAGCGCACCTACGAGGAGCTGGCCGCGGTGTGCCACGCGCATGGCATCGCGCAGGAGGTTCAGTGGGCGGCGCCTCTCTGCGGACGCGCCCTCCTCGAGCTCGGCGACGTGAAGCGTGGCCTCCGGGTCATGGAGGAGGGCCTGGCGGCGCACACGATCACGCGTTCCGCCCTGCTCCGGCCTTACTATTTCGTGCTGCTGGCGGGGGCATATCTGCGAGTGAAGGAGTACGCCCGCGCCCAGCGCGCGCTCGACGACGCCCACGCCGTTGCCGTCGCGACGAGCCAGAATGCGTACAGCTGCGAGCAGTTCCGGTTGCAAGCTGAGCTGCTGCTTGCAACTGGCCGGACTGATGAGGCGGAACAGAACTTCCGTGAGGCATTGACGACCGCGCGAACCCAGGGCGCCCGATGGCTCGAGCTCAGAGCCGCGCGCGGGTACGCGAGTTTTCAGGCGGCGACGCGACGGACCGATGAGGCGATCGAGACGCTTCGCCCCGCGGTGAATCAGATCACGGAGGGTCGCGATACGCTCGATTACGTGTACGCTGAGACGTTGCTCGAAACGCTCCGTGACCGCCGGAACCAGGAACCGAACCCCGAACCGGGAATCGAACCCGGGACCCAGGCACCCGGAACCTCTGAACCTGTGAGCTTCTAGATTCTTATGGCCACGACGATTGGAAAAGGCGTGAACATCACCGGCTCCCTGACGGCCGACGAGCCGGTCTCGATCATCGGCACCCTTCGCGGCGACGTCCTGGTCGCCAACCACGCCGTCACGGTGGAGACCGGCGGGCGGGTCGACGGCGCCGTCACCGCGCGCGTGATCACGGTTCAGGGCGGTTCCGCCGGACGCCTGATCGCGCGTGATGTCGTCCGCGTTCTCGAAGGCGCGACCGTGAAGGCCGACGTCACGTCGCCCAAGCTGGCGCTCGAGGACGGCGCGACGTTCAGCGGGAGAGTGGACGGGGGCGCCCGTGCCGAAGCCGCGGCGCGCGTTGCCGCGTACCGCCAGAACGGCACGTCCGACCCGGCCGCAGCGCGTCCGTAAGGATCCACCGCCTCGGCCATGGTAGAATGGGTGATTCGGGCCGCTCGCTGAGCGGTCCTTCCCTGCCAGAACGCCGGCGTAGCTCAGTTGGTAGAGCAGCTGATTCGTAATCAGCAGGTCCTCGGTTCAAGTCCGAGCGCCGGCTCCAGTTTTTCCTGGTCCGTTCCGAGATCCGGCAGCTCTGTCTCCGACTTTGATCGCACTCACATCCAGATCTGCTATTCTTCGCTGCTTCCTGCGCCACGTGTAACCGGCGCGTACGGCAGCCGGCTCTCGTCCGCCCAGGCTGCTCGGAATCACGACACGTCGCGTCTGGCCAGTCAGGTATGAGACGTTCACACTTCTGCTTACGCCAACTGCTTTGACCTGTTCGGGCGACTAGCCGAGTTCGGCTGGCCCGTTGGCTCTCGAACGGCTCCGGTTCGAGGGTTCTCCGTTTCTCACCCCAGTCACCTGGTGCCCTTCAGCGGTGATGCCGGTCGCACGGAAGACCGTTCTCATCGTGGAGGACGACGTACATCTCCGTCGTCAGCTGAGCCTGTCCCTGCGATTGGTCGGGTTCCAGACGCTTGAAGCCCGCGGCGCGCTGGAAGCGATCGGGCTGTTCGAGCGGAATCACGTCGACGCTCTCGTGCTCGATCTCACGTTGCCAGGGCTCGACGGTCTGACGGTGAAAGAGGAGATTGCCGCCCATCCCCGGACCCGAGAACTGCCGATCGTCATCCTGACAGAGTCGCAGGAACCGCCGCAGGATGTCCGTCCAGCATATGTGCTCAAGAAGCCGGTGACTCCCTGGGTGATCGTGGCCACGCTGGTCCGGTGTCTGCGGGAATGTCGGAGAGACGCTACATGACCCAATCAGGCCAACGAAGATCTCCATCTGTGCTGGTGACGGATGACACCGAGGCGACCCGTGAAGTCGTCGCCCGCCTTCTTGCGGCCGAAGGCTATGCCGTGGATACGGCCGCGCACGGGCCGGAGGCGCTCGAGAAAGTTGGCAAGTGTCTCTTCGATCTCTATCTGCTGGACCTCTCCATGCCGATGATGACCGGCGAGGAACTCGCCATCTTGATCCGCCGCTACCACCCACAGGCGAAGCTCCTATACATCACGGCGCACAGTGCGCGTCTGTTTCAAGAGACGGCGTTGCTCAAGGACACTGAGTCGTTCCTTCAGAAACCGTTCGGAGCCCAGGATCTTCGCGAAGCAGTGTCACTGATGCTCTTCGGGCACCTCCAGGGACTTCACGCTAACGACGCTCCACTGCCGTGAGAGTGACGTTGAGGAGCGAAGCCGCGGCCTCGCGTTTTCAGGCGCGTGCCGAGATGCTAGGATTCGGCACGTGATTCATCACGCAACGGGCGCGCGAAGACGATATGACTGGACGGCCTGCCTGATTGCCTTGACGGTCGGCTTTGCGGTCGCTGTCCCGGCCGGATTGGCCGTGACTCGCATGATTGGCTCGACGATGCTTCTCACCGTTGTGGTCACTCTGGTCGGGACAGGCGTCAGCCGCTGGACGTATGCGCGCGTCGCCAAACGCGGCTCCCGCCCCATAGACGACGAGCCCTGTCAGTCATAGTCGAATTCTCCGGACAGGGCGACGGCAGCCACGCTAGCTGCGTTCGCGCGGCGGATACTAAGGCGTCGGGATGCCAGGGAAGACACGTAGAGTCATTAGGGTTTTCACTTATTCGAGGCAACGAGGTCGCCAGTTTTCTCACCTCTTCCGAGGTGGAAGCGTTCCCGCTTGAGCAGCGTCGTCTAGGCCTTTCGGTCTGTTCAATCTTTCGTCATTCCGTCGTATGCTCGAAAGCGGTGCCGAGTTTCCCAATGGCCTCCTCGAAGTTGCGACGTGACGCTGTCCGACCCAGAGTTCTCCTCGCAGACGACGACACCAGCATCTCGAAAGCGATCTCGAGAGCGCTTGCGACCGACTTCGAGGTCGTGGCCACGGTGACGAGCGGACGGGAGGCGCTCGACACGGTGCCCCATCTCGATCCCGATGTCGTCGTGCTCGACATCTCGATGCCGGGCCTCAACGGGTTCGAAACAGCCGAAGAACTGAAACGATCGGGATCGCGGTCCAGGATTGTGTTCCTGACGATGCATCAGGACGACAACTTCGTCGCCAAGGCCATCGGATGTGGAGCGGCAGGTTATGTTCCAAAGATGCTCGCCTGGTCGGATCTGGCCCCGGCGCTGCATCACGCCCTCGCCGGGCGGCAGTATCTCCCGTCGCTCACGCCTCTGGTGATGACGGATTCGGATGCACACGCCGTTCAGTTTCGTGGAGATGACGGTTCCTGGCTCGACGGAGCCGCGGGCGTGCTGAGCAGCGCGCTCCAGCGAGGCGACACCATCGCGACGGTCCTGATCGAATCGCATAGTGACGCACTCGCAGTGCTGATGAAAGAGCGAGGATGGAACCTTGCCGATCTCGGTGAGCAGCGCCGTTACTTGATGTTCGATGCCGAGGCAGCAGCGACACAGGTCGTGCGAGGCGGTCGCCCCGACGTCGACACGCTTACCGGCATGGTCGCCGCGCTTGAAAGAGCCCGAACGGCTTCTGGCGACCGGGCACGCTCACATCTCACGATCCTCGGTGAGATCGCCCCCGTTCTTTGGCGGAACGGAGACCCTGAAGCGGCAATGGAGGTCGAGCGGCTCTGGGATGAACTGACTCGTTCACTCCCGATCCTCACCATCTGCACGTATCCGATGAACCTCGTGAGTCACGACGCGGTGGCAGCATTCAGTGCGGATATCTGTGCTCATCACTCGGTCATCAGTCACGCGCCCAGGGCTTAGCGCCTGGCTGGCGCCTATCGCTCGGGGGTCCTGCACGTAGCGTAGATTCACCGCACGCGGGCGACGCTGGCCCTCGCCCTCGCAATTGATGAACTCGTTGCTCACCGCCGCCACCTTACAGGTGATGCTGGTGACGCCCGCGGGAAATCCCTCGACCGTCAGTCGAACGGTCTGCCCGAGAGTGAACGGCTGAAAATCTCCCGCCTGCGCGATCGCGGGTACCGACCGCATCGAGTATCCGACCACCACACCCGCAGCCAGGATCAGAACGGACAAGGACTTCCGCATCGGTTTGACCTCCGGTCACTTTGGACTGCCATCCCGGTGCGGCGGTTTGGTTTTTATTCGGTGCGCGCCGTCTCGGTCCGATTGGAGCATAAAATGCCGCAGCTGCGAACCACCGATCCGCGTCCGTCGGACTCGCAAGGAGGATTCAGAAATTGATCGGCTTCGTTGGGATCCCGATGTGGATCCTCATTCCTCCGCCAATCATTCTTGCCCTCGTGGTTGTATTGCGGTTCGTCGCTCGAGCCAGGGAACCTGGAGAGGATCCAACTGCCGGAACCGGGAAGGCGTCTGATTCACCATGACCTGGCACCCGTCCGTCCTGATGCAGATCATCTTCGTCGCTCTCGTGATCGGGATGGTCATCGCAGGGGTGACGACGCGGGCTCGTCCCGGGAATCAGCGGGAGTGGACCCTTGTCTGGGCGCTCCTCGTCTTCCTGGCCTGGGCGCTCGTCGGCTTCGGGTGGCTGCGGAGTCGATGAGGGCAACGGCTTCCCGGAGCGCGCGACCCGCGATTCGAAGACATCGCCGGCAACAACCTGGCGACAGCCTGGATCGGTGTTCCTGACACCCGCAACCGACGCAATAATAGCCCTCATGTTTTCGCCGACGGTGATGCGGATTACGCGATTCATCCTGGCCTCGTCCGTCCTATGCACCCTGCCGCCGGTGCACGCGCAGCAGCAGCCGGTCATCGGCCTCATCACCAAGACCGAGACCAACCCATTCTTCGTCAAGATGCGGGAGGGCGCGACCCAGGCTGCCAAAGCCAAAGGTGCAAGGCTGATGACCGCCGCCGGCCGCTTCGACGGTGACAACGCGAGCCAGGTCACGGCGATCGAGAACATGGTGGCGGCGGGTGTGAAGGCGATCCTGATCACGCCGAGCGAGACCAAGGCGATCGTCCCGGCGATCCGCAAGGCACGCGCCGCCGGGGTCCTGGTGATTGCGCTCGACTCACCGGCCGATCCGCAGGACGCAACCGATGCGCTGTTCGCCACCGACAACTTCCAGGCCGGCTTGCTGATTGGCCGGTACGCCAGGGCCGCGACGGCGGGCAAGACGGCGAAGATCGCGACGCTCGATCTCAACCCCGGGGTCACGGTCGGCAGGCTCCGCCATGATGGTTTCCTGCAGGGCTACGGCATCAAGGAGGGCGATCCAAGCATCGTGTGCAACGCCGACACACAGGGCGATCAGGCCAAGGGGCAGACGGCGATGGAGAACTGCCTGCAGCGGGCACCGGACCTCAACGTTGTCTACACCATCAATGAACCTGCCGCCGCGGGAGCGTATCGCGCGCTGAGAGCCGCCGGGCGCGAGAAGAGCGTGCTGATCGTCTCGGTCGACGGCGGCTGCGCCGGCGTGCGCAACGTCAAGGCCGGACAGATTGCCGCCACCTCGCAACAGTATCCGCTCAAGATGGCGTCGCTCGGAGTGGAAGCCGCAGTCGAGTACGCCAGGTCAGGCAAGAAGGTGTCGGGCACCACCGATACAGGCGTGACGCTCATTACCGACAGACCGATGAAAGGCGTGGACAGCAAGGACACCGCGTTCGGCCTGGATGCGTGCTGGGGCAAGTAGCCTGCCGCGCTCGGTCGATCCGGTGAACGGAGGCGGACCGTTGGTCGCGCTGCTGCTCGCGTGTGCGTTCTTCGCGGCGCAGTCCGATCGGTTTCTCACCGGTCAGAACTTCTCGCTGATTCTTCAGCAGGTGATCGTCGTCGGCGTCATCGCCATCGGGCAGACGCTGGTCGTGCTCACCGCGGGCATCGATCTGTCGTGCGGCATGGTGATGGCGCTCGGCTCGATCGTGATGAGCAAGGCCGCCGTCGATCACGGTCTCGGCCCGGGAACGGCAATCGCATGCGGGATGGTCGCGACGATGGCGTTCGGGTTCCTGAACGGTGCGCTCATCACCTTCGTCAGGCTGCCGCCGTTCATCGTGACCCTTGGTACGCTCAACATCGCCTTCGCGATCACCCAGATCTATTCCGAATCGCAGACGGTCTCCGGTCTACCTGACACGATGGTCGCGCTGGGCGACACGTTCTCCGTAGGCAGCACCTCCGTCACCTACGGCACCGTGCTGATGCTCGCTTTGTATGTCCTGGCCTGGTTTGCGTTGCGGGAGACGGCCGCGGGCCGGCATGTTTACGCGGCCGGCAACAACGCCGAAGCGGCGCGTCTGATGGGCATTCCCACCGGCCGCCTGATCCTCGCGGTCTACACCCTGGCCGGCCTCGCGTATGGCATTGCCGCGCTGCTGGCGGTGGCGCGGACCGGCGTGGGCGATCCGCAGGCCGGACAAACCGACAACCTGGACAGCATCACGGCCGTGGTACTCGGGGGAACCAGCCTCTTCGGCGGCCGTGGCGTGATTCTGGGCAGCCTGGTGGGCGCGCTGATCGTGGGGGTGTTCCGCAACGGCCTCACCCTCATGGGCGTGGCGTCGGTCTATCAGATTCTGATTACCGGCATCCTCGTCATTCTGGCAGTGGCCGCCGACCAGTTGTCGCGGCGTCGGAGTCTGCGATCATGACGGCGACGGCTCCGCCATCAACTCCTGTCCTGCAGGCGCGCGGCCTCGTGAAGCGCTATGGGCACGTCACGGCGCTGGACGGCGCCGACCTCGACCTGCTGCCCGGCGAGATCCTGGCGGTGATCGGCGACAACGGCGCCGGGAAGTCGACGCTCGTCAAAGCGCTCTCGGGCGCTCTCGTTCCAGATGCGGGGGAGATCAGGCTCGACGGCCGGGCGGTCAGGTTCCACAGTCCCGCGGATGCGAGACGGCAGGGCATCGAAACGGTGTATCAGGATCTCGCGGTCGCGCCGGCGATGACGATCGCCGAGAACCTGTTCCTCGGCCGCGAGCTCCGCAGGGCGGGGGTGCCGGGATCGCTGTTTCGACTGCTCGACAAGAAGAGGATGGCGGCCGAAGCTGCCTCTCACCTGCAGTCGCTGCAGATCGGCATCGCGTCGGTCAGGCAGCCGGTGGAATCGCTGTCCGGCGGTCAGCGCCAGGGGGTCGCGGTTGCCCGGAGCGCGGCCTTCGCCCGCCACGTGGTGATCATGGACGAACCGACGGCGGCGCTCGGGGTCAAGGAATCGAAGATGGTCCTGGACCTGATTCGCCGCGTGCGCGACAAGGGCTTGCCCGTTCTTCTCGTCAGCCACAACATGCCGCACGTGTTCGAGGTGGCGGATCGGATTCACGTGGCTCGCCTCGGCAAGAGAGTGGCGGTGGTCAGGCCGAGCGAGATCAGCATGGCCGACGCGGTCGCGATAATGACCGGCGCGATGACGGTCGACACTCCGGCAGGCGACGCGGAGGCCTGATCCGGGTCGTTCGAGACCTACTCGGTTCCCGGCCCCGCGACGTTCGGCACCGTGAACGGCGCCCGGTACTGCTGCCGTGTGAACATCGCGGTCGCCTCGGGGTCCCCCTTGCACGTGTAGCTGACCGGATCGAACTGCAGCGTGCGGCCGGTCCGGTACGAGATGTTGGCCAGGTGAATCAGAACGGTCGAGAGCGCTCCTTCCTCGATCTCGGCGAGCTGATCTTCGCGCTTTCGGCTGCGCACCACGTCGATGAAGTTGGCGAAGCCGCCGACACCGGCGCCAGCTTCGGACTTCGGACCGGGCGCCTGATCCGGCCCCATGAGCGTCCGCCATCCTCCCGCCCCGGTTGCCAGGTAACCCTTGGATCCGTACCAGATGTTTCCGATCGACTGCATCGGCTCCGCTGTGCCTCCGCCCACCGGCGCCGACCGTTCGCCGATGCCCGCTTCGTTGTTGGAGATCCAGTGCCGGACCTCGAACACCAGCATCTTCTTCTTGCCGCCGTCCTCGAACTCGAAGGTGGCGACCTGCGTGTTGGGCGTCTCCTGGTCGTCATCGAACAGATAGTGCCCGCCCATCGAGCTGATCTTCGTCGGGTATCTCACGCCGAGCGCGAAGCGCGCGGCATGCATCTGGTGGGCACCCTGGTTGCCGATGTCGCCATTGCCGTAATCCCACTGCCAGTGCCAGTTGTAGTGGAAGCGATTGCGCGTGAACGGCTTCGCCGGCGCCGGCCCGGTCCACAGATCGTAGGCGACGCCGGGCGGCACCGGTTCTTCCTTGGCACGGCCGATCGTGTCGCGCCACTTGAAGACGAGACCGCGCGCCATGTAGACGTCGCCGATGATCCCGTCCTTGATCTTCTGCCGTGCTTCGTGAAGCCAGGCTTGCGAGCCGGTGCCGTCCTGCACGATCCGGTTGTACTTCCGTGCGGCCGCGACGATCTGGCGGGCTTCGAACATGTTGTACGAGACCGGCTTCTCGACCAGGACATCCTTGCCGGCCTGGACGGCCCAGATCGTCTGCAACGTGTGATGGAAGTTCGGTGTCGCGATCGAGACGGCGTCGACGCTCTTGTCGTCGAGCAGCTTGCGGAAGTCGGCGTAGGTCGCCGGCCGCTTCTTGCCGGCCGCCTCGATCGTCTTGCAGCCGGCATCGACGACCGACTGATCGACGTCGCACAGCGCGGCGATCTCGACGTTCGGCATCTTCAGGTACGCGGAGATGTGCGCCCTGCCCCGGCCGTTGAATCCGACGACCGCGACCCTTACGGTGTCGTTCGGACTGGCCAGCGCACTCGCTTTGAGCGCGACGGGCAACGCGACGGAGCTCATCAAGAAGTGCCGGCGATCGACGGTGCTCATGGTCCTCCTCCGCTCGCAAGATTCATTCGCGAGCTACGGCGAGACAAGCTCTGACTACTGATTCGACGACGAACTCTTCGCTTGGGCGTACTGCTTATACAACTCGGCGATCTTCGCTGGACTCACACCCGGGTGAACGACCACCCGATACCGGAACCGCACGTGATTGCCAGGCTCGACCGTCAGGCTGCCATCCTGCTTGGGGTCGTTCAGAAAATCGTGCAGGCCGAAGGGATTGATCGAGTGCAATCCATAGCCGCGTGAATGCCAGTAGGTTGGATGCCGGGGGTTACCGGGATGATCCATCATCACGACGCCGACCTTCTCGCCGTCGAGCACGCCCGAGTAGTCCACCCACTCGGATCGTTTGCCCCAGACGTTCGCTTCCCCCTCTCCACCCTGTGCATTGAGAAGCTTGCCCGTTCTCACGGCGCCGTCTGGTTTCGCCTTCGCGGCAGGCTCTTCAAGCGCCGTGGCCATGCGCATCGCGAAGGTGCCTTCCTTGGTGTCGCGGAAGACGACCTTGTCGATCGCGGTGAAGTCGAAATCGAAATCGATGATCCGGAGCTCGGGATGGGCGTAGAACGTCATCCGGCGGGTCTCGGTGAGCAGCGGCTTCCCGTCGGGCTTCAGCCACGTGAGCACGACGTCCACCGTGCCTGACTCCTTCCCGCTCTTGACCGATGCCACGTTCTTCAGCACGATGCGCCCCATCGTCGCATCGGCTTTCGAGGGCGCCGTCGGGACGTTCTGAATGGCCCAATAGTTGTACCCGTTCACGTCGCCGTGGCCGTAGAACAGGCCGGCGTGGTGCGGGTGGTCGGTTGTTTCGCCAGGAAGCTGGCCGGAAGGGAACGAGCGGTTGACGATTTTGCCCGACGCCGAGCGCAGCGGATGCAGATACGGACGGTTGAGGTCCTTGCCGCCGATATAGAAGACCGTGAACGGTTTGCCGTCGATCTGAACGGCAATCTGCTCTGGACCCTGCTGAACATCGACCTGCCCAGCCGCAGGCACCGCGCCCCATAGCGACAAACCGGCGACCAGGGCAAACAGCCTTCCGGTGCCGTTCAATCCAGGAGTACTCATCGTCCCATCTCCAGTCCGTTGGCGAGACGCTAGGGGATTGCCTGCGGCGCTGTCAAGCTTAGGCGGCGAAACGGCGGCAGCCAGATGTTGTGCCCCTGGGCACAAGTTGTTGTGGTGCCGGCCCACAATGCGGGGGGCCACCGCGGACGTACCTAAAGAATTCCTTGCAGTTAACCAATGGACCGGTCCTTGCTTTCAGCTGAACAGGTAACGATAGAGGTGGAGAACCCGATGCGATTCTTTCTGTATCTGGTGACCGGTTGGTTTCTGCTGTCGATCCCAGTGGGTGTCTTCGTCGGGTACCTGTGCAAACTCAGAGACGCAGCGGGGATGCCCGGAGATCTTGAAACGAAATCGGGTACCTTGCACGGCAGAGCCCCGGTCCCAGTGCGCGCGGCCTGAGCATTGACTGACAAGATCTCCGTGACCATCCCATAGCGGGCACCTAGACCCAAAGGGCTCGAACTGCCGGACCGTCCGTCCCTCACCGTTCTGGTTCTGTCGCCATGAAAATTGCGCTCAGCTGGTCTACCGGCAAGGACTCGGCCTGGACGCTGCAGGTGCTGCACCGCGAGTACCCGGGCTGCACGGCCGGGCTGCTGACGACGATCAACGAGGCGTTCGATCGCGTCGCGATGCACGCGGTGCGTCGCGCGCTGGTGACCGCGCAGGCCGACGCGGCGAGGCTGCCGCTGTACGCGATCGACCTGCCGTGGCCGTGCTCCAACGAAGAGTACGAGCGCAGGATGGGCGCGGCCGTGAAGCGGCTCGAGGCGGATGGCTTCACGCACATCGCCTTCGGCGACCTGTTCCTCGAAGATGTGCGCCGCTACCGCGAAGAACGGCTGGCCGGCACCGGCCTGACGCCGCTCTTCCCGTTGTGGAAAACGATGCCGACCCGCGACCTTGCCGAAGAGATGATTGGCAACGGCCTGCGCGCCTGTCTCACGTGCGTGGATCCGCGGGTTCTTCCGGCGACGTTTGCCGGCCGGTCGTTCGATCGGGCCCTGCTGGCGGATTTGCCTGAGGGCGTGGATCCCTGCGGCGAAAACGGCGAGTTTCATTCGTTCGCCTGGGACGGTCCGATGTTCTCGCATGCCCTGGCGGTGACCATCGGCGACTGCGTGGAGCGCGACGGGTTCGTCTTTGCCGACGTGCTTCCGCTCGAGAACGGTGAGAGCACGTTCACACGACGTCCAGCCTGACCGTCGCGTTCTTCAGCGTCACCCCCACCGGATCCATCTTGATCGTCAGCGACACCGGGATATCGAGCGACGAGACCGCGTCGCCCGTGTCGCGACGCTTGACGTCGATCCTGACGTTGCGGCCGGTGACTTCGAGTGCGCCCTGGACGATCCGCGTGTGGAGCTCTCCCGCCAGTTCAGGACGATACCGCTGGAAGATGTCCTGGATGACGGTCGTGACGAAGTCGCGGATAGTGGCGGACTGCTCTTCGATCACATCCCTGGCGAGCTGGCTGGCGAACGCCGAGACGCGCGGACCGTACTGCGTGAACGTCGCCGACGTGAGCCGTTCGGCAAGGCTCTCGATTTTCGGGGACACGGTGGCACTGATGTCCTTGCCGATGGTGTCGATGAAAGTATTTACGTCAGACATGGCGGATGCCCTTCGTCTCGCTCACCGGATCTCCGGCAGGGGAATGACTATTTCTCCGACCGCCATTTCGGCGTCGATCGGCGCGTTGACGTTGAGCACGTCCTTGTTTTTCCGCTGATCGCGCAGCGTGGAAAGGACCTGCCCCTTCACCGCGACTCCCCCATCGATCAGCGTGACCGTGAAGGCGCCGTTGAGCCTGATGGCGTTGCGCTCGATCAGGTTTTCCACCAGATCATCGACGATGGACATATGCGCGGTCCTCCTGCGTAGCGGCAGCAAGTGTAACCGAACGGCATCACCGCCGGTCGACCCGCTCGAGAAATGCGACGATCGCTCGGATCATCTGCTCGCCGTCGAGCAGCGCCTGGTCGTTGTGATCCGCCCACGGAACGATGACGAGCTCCTTGGACCCGGTGATCCTGTCGAACAGCTGCCGACTCAGTTCGGGCGGCACGATGCTGTCGCGATCGCCGGCAATCACTAGCACCGGCGAGGGTACGCCGGCGATGGCCTCGGCTGCCGCGAATCGATCGGTCAGCAGCCACCCGACAGGCAGGATTGGATAGTGAATTTTCCCGACGTCGGCTAGTGATGTGAACGGCGATCGCAGGATCAGCGCGGCAGGCGGATATCGCGCCGCAAGGATGGTGGCGACGGCTGTTCCGAGCGATTCCCCCAGGTACACGACGCGTTCAGGCCGCACGTCCGGGCGGCCAATCACGTAGGCTCGCGCCGCTCGCGCATCGGCCTCGAGGCCCTGCTGCGTAGGTGTGCCCGTGTTGTCGCCATATCCGCGATAGTCGAAGAGGAGCACCGCCAGGCCGTGCCGACGCAGTGCGGCGGCCAGTGGAACGCGATACGCGCGGTTCCCGGCGTTCCCGTTGAAGACGATCACGGTAAACGGAGCCGGCTGACCGGGTGGGCGCAGAAACCAGCCATGCAGCGTGCCGCCGTCTTCAACAGGCATCTCGACCGGTTCGATGCCGCTCAGGCCGGCTGCAGCCGGCGTCGGGAGGGTTCGATCGGGAAAGTAGATCAGCCTCCGCTGGCCGATCCAGATCAGCACCAGCACGCCGGCGACAGCGAGGACCAGGATGGCGGCGCCCCACATTCGCGCCATCCTAAGTCTCTTCAAGCAGGTTCAGGCAGAAAGCACGTTCGTCCGCGACTGCCCGAAACAACGAGACATGTCGAAAGTCAGCATGCTCGAGCACCGTGGCAATCTCGTCGCGCATGGCAGGCAGCGCCCGGCACCCGATGATGACTTCCCGGACGCTCGCCGGCTGGATCGCGCAACGCCAGTGCACCCGCCGTGGTGGGTCGATCGCTTCCGCACACGCGCGCAGGCTCGTGTCGATGATCCGCCATTCGTCTTCGTGCTCCCAGTCGTCGGATTTCGTCAGGAGCGACTGGCCATCGCGCGCATCCGCGCGGGTTGACGTGTAGACGACCGGAGCGAGCCGGTACTCGTGTTGAAACTCACCAATCAGGATGCCCTTCATCGGATCGAAGCCAATGACCAGGCCGGTGTGCCCCCCGGCGTACTGCCGCCACATCGGCACGCTGTCCCGTCTCGCGCTGAGCGAGAGCACGACCGCATCGGATTCACGCTCGAATGGATCACCGTAGCCGGCCGGATCGGTGAGCCAAATCGACCGTTCCCGGAGGATGGCAACACCATCGGGTCCGCAGTACTTGTAGAGGAGCATCCAGAAGTTATCGATGGTGCCGGAGGAAACGCAGTCCGCAGGCGGCGATCGTCACGATCACAATCGTCAGTGTCCATTGCGCGAATGACAGGCCGGAGAGCCCGATTGGCGCGAGAGGGTCGGCCGGCCCCCGGACGTCGAGCTGCCCCAGCACACTGATCGCCGCGCCCGACCAAACGATGCAGCCCAGGACACCGACGATGAATCGCCACCAGGGGAACGCTAGCGGCGGAGGCTCATCGGCGGCGTTCCGGACAACGTCCATGACGCCCGCGGCAAAACCCGACGACGGCACCAGCGTTTCATCGTTCGCGAGAATTCGATCGAGGTCGTCCATGTCGGGCTCGCGGATCATGTCTCACTGACCCTGGTATTCCAGCCGGCGAACTGTTTCGCCGCTCGTTGTCGCAGGAGATCCCTGCCACGGGACAACCGGGCCTTCACCGTGCCTTCGGGAAGCGCGAGCACGTGCGCCGTCTCCGCGAGATCCATCTCCTGAAAGTAAAACAAGACGAGCGGCTCGCGGTACTTCGCCGGCAACGCCAGAACCGCTCGTCGAACCAACTCGTCGCGTTCCTGATCCCGGAGCCCGGTGAACGGATCGGATCCGCCGGCCGGCGTGCGCGACAAATCGAGCGCTGCGCCCCGCGGCTCCCGACCGCGCAGACAGGAGCGGTAGGTGTTCATGGCGATGGCGGTCAGCCAGGTCGAGAACGCGGCGTCGCCTCGAAACGTATGCAGGGCGCGGAATGCCCTGACGAAGGCCTCCTGAGCCATGTCCTCGGCCATCGTTCGATCGCGGCAGAATCGCCAGGCCAGGGTCACGAGTCTCCCCTGCCACCGCTTGACGATACCGTCGAAGGCGGCGACGTCGCCGGCCACGACCAGCCGCACGGCAGCGGTGTCCTCATCGGCAGGCGGTGTTGGCGCCATCGACCCCTTTGACCTTTACCGACACGTCCTGGGATCAGACTCGAAGCCCCATGAGCCGGTTGCATTTTCTTCTCTTCGTGCGGAGCAACAAAACGCAACCCGGTTCCCGACGCTCGTGTCTCATCTCACAAGTGAGGAGAACTCATGGACGATCTTGGCCAGTTCCTGTTCCTTGCCGCCGGCGCCGTCAGCCTGTTCACCTATTTGAGCGTGGCGCACTGGGTCAACGCCCAGACCGCCGAGCGTCAGGCCCGCGACCGCTTGGGCGTGCTCAGAAAAGTCGCCGAACAACCAACGGAGTCGGCAAAGCTCGTCCTCGACATGCTTCGAGAGGAGGAAGCAAGGGCGCGGGAGCTCGAGCTGAAGAGAGAGTGGAAAGCCCGTCGGGACGGGATGCAGTTCGGGACGATTCTGATGGCGCTCGGCCTGGGGCTGGTTGCGATGTTCGCGATAGCTACGAGCCGCCGGAATTGGGTGATCGGCCTCATTCCGATCTTTGTCGGCATCGTCGTGTTTGCGTTCGCGGCGTTCAACCGGCCGAAGGACGCGTCGCGTGCCTGATGGCCGGCGCCGACCGGCGAGAACGATGCCGGCGACGGACTGATCCGGCTCCCCAGGCGTCGAGGTCTACCGTGCGGCTCCCTGATCGGTGCGCGGACGCAGCCGCACCGCGATCACGCGCTCGGACTCAATCGGCGTCCCGTTCTGCGTCGCCGGCTTGTAGAGCCATGACCGGGCCGTGTTGAGCAGGACCGCATCGTAGGCGGGATGTGAGGGCCGATCGATGCTCGCCGCTTTCACGCGTCCATCAGTGCCAATCCGCACCTTGACCGCACCGTTGTATTCGTTCCGGGCGATCGACGGATTGGGCGGCGTCCAGATCGGCAGTGTTTCCTGAATCACGACCGCCGGCACGAACGGGCTGGCCGCGGCGGGCGGCGATGACGGCGACGCCGATGGTGAAGACGATGGCGCGGGGGATCGTTCGGGCTCCGCGGGAGGAGCCGGACGGAGAGCCGGGGGGGCCGCGACGAGCAGCGTGCTGAAGCCCTTCGCCACCGTGCGCAAATCCTCGCGTTCCGGTCGCCCCTCCATCGCCGGATCGTCGAGCAGCTTCAGCAGCAGATCGAACTGGCGCTGCGCCAGGGCGACGTTCTTCGCTTCATACGCGGCGCGGCCGCTGTCGAGCACGCGGCGCGTGACCCCGGGCAGTTCCTTGCGGCGGATGTCCGCGACGATGGCGAGCACTCGCGGCGAGGCCACGGAAGACGGCGGCACATACGTCGGGTCGGCCTCGACCAGCGCCACCACCGCCCGCTCGGCTTCCGGCAGGCGGCCGAGCGCGATCAGGCAGAGCGCCCGATACTGTTCGAGCTGCACACGATCGGCCGGCGTCGACACCGACGCCTTCGTCAGCGTTGTCAGCGCGTCTTCGTAGGCGGCTTCCTCGTATTGCGTTTTCGCCTCGCTCAGGTCGGATTGCGCGACGGCGCCGACGCTCAGGCCGGGGGCACTGAGAAATACGAACACGATTACCAGCGTTCTCATTTCTTCCTCAGGTCCATGCTGATACGGGCGGGTTCCTTCAGGGTGACGAGGACGGTCGCGCGGCGCTCACCGAGATCCGGATGCCGGAAGATGAGCTCCCGGGAGCCGATGGGCACCCGGAGATTACCGAGCGGTGTGTCGCCGAGGCGCTGACCCTCCAGCCACACTTCGGCCCACGGCACCGCATTGATGTTGACCGTACCGGAGGGAGGATCGAGGCGGACCGGCGTTGTCTTGCCCGCCTGGATCGTGACCGTTCGACGGGCGCGGTAGCCGACGTTCTCGTTGACGAACTCGAGCTCCTGGGTGCCAACCGGCAACATAAAGGATTGGGCCTCGGTCGTGGCAACGACACGGCCTTTCAGGAGGACCTGCATCGGCACCGGGGTCGCGACCGATACGGATCCGGCCAGCATTGATTTGTCGACCGGAGGGGTCACAGCCGCCGGGACCGCATCGGTTTTGCCCGGGGCAGACGGCCCTTTGGCCACACCTGTCGTTGGTGCCGGAGAGGCTGCCGGGGCAGGCGCAGGGGTCGAATCGCACGAAGCCAGCGGAATCGCCGCAGCAGCCGGCAAGGTCGCCGCCGCCACCGGCTCGGACACCACCGGGGGCCGGAGCCGGCCGCGGAGCCACAACGCCGTCGGCACGGCCTCGATCAACACGAGTCCTGCGAGCACGCCGATCGCAATCCACGCCTGCTGAGGCAGCTTGACTGCCTGGGGCTCGGGAGCCGCGGCCGTGGTTTCTTCAGTTCCAAACGCATCGAGGCCGACTGCTTCCGCCACGGGTTTGCCGTCCGCGTCAGAACGGCTCAGGCGGACTCGGCGCATGAATCCCATAGACCCTCGGTAGATTGATTGAGATTACAGGGGGGAAAGCAACGCCAACGGCGTGCCGCCCCGATTCACCGATATTGCCAGAAATTGCGCCTACACTCGGATAAAAGTTATCTGTCAAGCAGACTTTAGTCTTATGGATCCTGACCACGATAGCTCAGCTTCCGTTCCCGCCGAGCTGGACGTGGGCTCGCCGACGGTTGAGGTCGCCGATGGGAATTGGAGTTGAGCGGCTCCCTCAGCGGTTGCCGGGGAGGCCCGGAGGAACCTGGCAGTCGGGCACCATTGGATTATTGGGACTGTCCAGCGGGGTCGGCAGCGTGACCTGACTGGCGTCGGGATCCAGCTTCGCCAGGCGCTTGCTGACGAACGTCACCTCATACGCCCACCCGCCGAACGGCTGCAGGCCCCGAAGGCAACTGAAGTTGTTGATATGGAGGTGTGCGACGTAAAAGAACCTTTTCAGCTTGAGCACGACCTCCAGGGATCGCGCGATGTTTTGATCGACCCCGTGAAACTCGAAAATCATCTGGTCGATCCTGTCGAAGACCTCGTCGGGCGTGCTCAGCATGCTGTCCCACTCGGCGCCTTCGACGTCGATCTTCACGATCACCTGTTTGGCCGAGTCCCCATTCTTCGCGAACTGACCCTGCATCGAGTCGAAAACCCGGCCGTCCGAATCGGTGCTGGGAGAGGCGGCGATGCATTCGGGATGGAATACCGGCTTGCCGCTCGGGCAGAGAGGCTGTGTGGTATTGAAGCAATCGTACTGATGGACGGGGACCTTCAGTTCGGTCGACACCTCGCATCCCCAGCCGTCATACCCTGAAATACCGTACGAGTAGGCCGACCGGACGTCCTTCAGGAGGTTGCGGCACGCCAGATAGCCGCCGTCGTTCTCTTCTCCATATCGCGCGAGCTCACAGTTGGCGAGCCTGACCGGCTGAAGCTCGGCGAACAGCGCGTCGCGCGCCTGCTGCGCGCGCGCGCTCGGCGCCAGCGCGACCGGCTTTCTGCCACGGAACGACGGCATCACCGGCCGCCTTGGGTATTGGACTTCGGCGGCCGCCTCCAGCGCGATCCACGCAGCGACACCAGACACCAGGACGCTCACGATCAGAAGAATCCAGACGACCCTCCGCCCCACTCACCCTCCTGCCGAATTGTACTGTTCGCGCTTCGACGTCAGGACGCCGGCGGCGCGGGGAGCATGTTCCGGATGGCGCTGATTCTCCAGCGGCCCTGGTTTCGCACCATCACGAAGGACGTCCACATGTTGCGGGCCGCTGCGGTCTGGCTGGCGCCAATCACATACTCGCCATCAGCGATCGCGACATCCGGGGTAGGAAACCTGACTGTCTTGAGGGTAATCGTCCGGGTGCCGGCGTTGCTCTTCGAGGACGCAAGGGTGCCTCGCACCAGTTCCTCCCGCCCGCGCCTCCACTCGCCCGACGAGACCAGCTGATCCGCGTCGGCCGTGAAAAGGCCGCTCAACGCGGTCGCATCGCCGCGGTCGCGCGCGGCGACGTACTCCTTCACGGTGTCCCTCACCGCCGCTTCATCATCTTTTTTTTGCTGGCGGGCGCTGGTGCTCGACAGCGCCAGAATCACGCCGATGACAACCATGCCAAGCCGATTCCAGCCGCTCATGTCGCCCTCACTGTTCGAACAGTTCCGCGTGCCACGACACCGAATCTCCGACGGCGATCGACCCGCCGCGGAGGACCTCCCCCCACGCGCCGCCGCCCCACATCGGCGCAAGCGCATCGCGCAGGCCGCGGTATGCCTCGTCCATCCGCTCGCAGGGCCTCACCTCGCCGCGGATTCGGATCACGCAGTCGCCGACCGTCAACAGCCGGCCGCCGCTGCGTTCGAGATCAACGCCCGACACCATCAGGTCGGCGCGGCGGGCGGACGGGTCCACCTCCGCTTCGAGCACCGCCATGACGTCCAGCCACCGCTCCAGCGCGATCACCGTGACCTGGCGGTGGCTGCCGAAGTTCGCGCTGTCTTCCACGCCTTTGCCCTCGACCAGCGTGGCGGTGTCGACGGGATCCATCGGACCGCGGACCACGCGCTTCAACCAGATGCGCTCGAGTCGCCCGGTCATCATGCCCCTTCGAATCCTTGGTTGTGGCTGTCAGCTGGAGGGGCAGCGCCGCCCGCCGCCTTCCGGCTGAAGCCGGAAGCCACACCAATCCGAGACGGGTGGCTTCCGCCCCCAGGCGGAAGGCTCGCGCGCTTTGCCGTCTCGATCAGCTCGACGTTCCGCTCGAACGAGAGCCCGGCCGCGTGCACCGGTGTTCGCGCCGCCGGCGGATACCGCGGCGACCCGTACACCGGATACGCTTCGGTCCTGAGATGCGCGAGCATGTGATGCCCGCGCCGTGTTTCCCGCTCATGACGAAGCGCCGTGATGTCGATCGGCGCGACAACGATGCGTTCGCCCGGGCCGGGGGACGCCTCTCCGAGCAGGCGGCCGTCGAAGTCGACGATCTGACTGCCCCCGGGCCACGAGTACGGCGGATAGTGGCGCAGGCTGGCGCCCTGGTTGGCGGCAACCACGAAGGCCGTGTTCTCGAGGGCCCGGCACCGGTTCACGATCGTCCACCAGTTCATCGGCTCGGTCGCGCCCCAGGGATCCATGTACGCAGAGACCCTGACGAGCACTTCGGCTCCGTTGGCGGTCAGCTGCCTCATGGCCTCGGGAAACAGCCAGTCGTAACAGATGGCGCAGCCAATTCGCCCGATCGGCGTGTCGGCGACCGGGAACAGCGGGTCCGGATACGCGGCGATGTCGTGCGGGCTGGCATGGACCTCATAGGGAATCCAGGGATTCACCTTGCGGTACTTGTAGAGCAATCCTTCGGGACCCACGAGACAGGTGGTGTTGAACACGATGTCCGGCCAGCGCGGGTCGACCTCGATCATCGAGCCGCTCTGGATGTAAATCCCGTGCTCGCGCGCCTTGCGCTCCAGTCGATCGGTGTGTTCGTTGGGGATCGGGAGCGCGAGCTTGTCGAGCAGTTCGGCGACGGTCGGGAACACGGGTGCGGCATGCGCGAACTCGGGAAACACGACGAGGCGCACCGGAACAAACGGTGCGCTTCCGGCAACGGCGGCGTCGATCATCGCCAGCATGCGGTCGGTGTTCTGCCGCATCGCGAGGCGTTCGAGCGGATTCGGTAAATCGGTCTGACAGGCCGCCGCTGCATACCGGATGGGCTCACTCATTTGACATCTCCCGCCGCCGGCAGCATCTGCCCCGTTCCGCGCTGCAGGGTCACCACGCGATCGGCCTGGATCCCGGTCCAGCGCTCACGCCGGCCGTCCGGCCAGTGTACGACCACTGCCGTCACCGAGACGGACGAGCCGAGCCCCGCCTGAATGCGGCTGTCGTTCGCTGACGCGTAGCTGCCATCGGTCTTGACCCGCCGCCACAGGGTCGGCTTGCCCGCCCGCTCGATGCCGACGAGCGCTCCGATGCCCTGGCGATTGCCGGGCTGCTCCAGCCGCACCTGGAGCCAGTGCGCACCAGCGGCCGCCTGGTTGATCAACAGGCGCACCGCGCCGCCGTTGTTCGTCACCACGATGTCGGTGTCGCCGTCGTTGTCGACGTCGCCGAACGCCGCGCCACGGCCGGTTTGATCCATGGCAAATGCCGGTCCCGCCTCCGCACTGACATTCGTCAGGCGGCGGCTGCCGGTGTTGTGGAACAGCAGGTTCTTCATCCGGAACGGGTTCGGCTGACCTCGCTGGGCCTCGATGAGATTGACGGCGCCGTTGGTCATGAAGAGGTCGAGCCAGCCGTCGTTGTCGTAGTCGATCCAGTCAGTGCCAAATCCGGTGAAGGCCGCGGTCGGTTGCGCCACCCCCCAGCGCGCACGCGCGTCTTCGAACGTCGCATGGCCGTCGTTCTCGTACAACGCGAAGGTCTCGCCAATGATGTTGGTCACGAAGAGATCCTCGTCTCCGTCCGCGTCGGGATCGCCGGACGCGATGCCCATGCTGCCTTCCGGGTTGCCGGCGGCATTGAACGCAGTGCCGGAGAGCACGCCTTCGTCCACGAACCGGCCGTCGCGCTGATTGATCCAGAGCTGGTTCGGCGTGGCGTCGTTGGCCACGAAGAGATCGAGCCAGCCATCGAGGTTGTAGTCGCCCGCGACCACGCCAAGCCCTGCGCCGTCGGCCCGCGAGATACCGGCGGGCTCGGTGACGTCGGTGAACCGGCCATTCCCCTCGTTCCGATACAGCCGGTCGGGGACGGATCGATACGATCGCGGGCCGCAGTAGTCCCGGGCGCCCAGCGAATCGAAGCACACCTTGTTGTCGGCGACGGTGAAATCCAGGTAATTCGCCACGAACAGATCGAGGTCGCCATCGCGGTCGTAGTCGAAGAACGAGGCGCTCGTGCTCCAGAGCCGATCGCTGACGCCGGCCGCCGCGGTGACATCGGTGAACGTGCCGTCGCCATTGTTGCGGAAGAGCGCCTCGGGCCCGAACGACGTGAGGAACAGGTCCTGATCGCCGTCGTTATCGACGTCGGCGACGGCAACGCCCATTCCGTACCCACGCCAGCCGAGCCCCGCACGCTCGGTGACATCCGTGAAACGCAGCGTCCGCGTTCCGTCCGCCGCAATCGTCAGATCGTTGCGAAACAGCCGGCTCGTCGCACCCGCCTTCGGAGAGCCGGCGAGCGTGCCACTCTGCACCAGGAAGACATCGAGGTCGCCGTCGTTGTCGTAGTCGAACAGGGCCGCCCCCGCGCCCATCTGCTCGGCCATGTAGTACTGCCCGGAAGCGCCGGTCTCGTGTGTGAACGTGAGGCCGGTTGCGGCGGCCGACTCGACGAACGGCGGGCCTGCGACACGGACGGGTGCGGGAAGACACAACACGGTTGCGGCGAGCACGAGCGCGATATGCAATGCCGGCGGGCGGCGCATCATTTCAGTTTGGCCAGCTCCGCCGCGATCGCACGGGCGAAATCGGTCTGTCCGAACTTGATCGCCAGGTTCTGGGCCTCTGCGCCCAGCCGCCGGCCGTCTTCCACCTTCCCAGCCCGAACGAGTGCCGTGGACAGCGCAAACAGGTACCGCGGTGTCTCGGCGTCGACGGGTTCTCGCAGCGCCTCGAAGGCGGCGATGGCCTGCTGGGTGTCACGCTTGCGCAGCAGCATCCGCCCTAGATTGAAGCGGGCGAGCCGAAATGTCGGCTGAGCCTCGAGGGCCTGGCGGTATTCGGCGAGTGCACCATCGAAATCGCCACGACGCTCGAGGACCTGGCCGAGATTGTTCCGGGACTGCGGATGGAGCGGATTGACCTCGAGAGCCTTCCTGTACGCCGCTTCCGCCCCATCCCACTGTCCCTGCATCCCGAGCACGACCGCGTAGTCGTAGTGCATCTCTGCGTTGTTGAACCCCTTCGCCACCGCCGCCCGGTAATGCTGTTCGGCCTTCGCCCAGTCCTGCGCCCGTCCATACAGGCCCACGAGGTTTGCGTGCGCCTGCACCAGCGAGGGATCGCGGGCGAGCGCTGTCGTATGCGCCTCGATCGCGCCGGCCACGTCGCCGGCCGCACTGAGGCTGATGCCGCGCTGCAGGGTGGCGCGTGCATCCTCCCTGACTGCCGCTACCGAGCCGAGCACCGAATCGTCGAGTCGTGGCCACCGCGCGCCGTACTGCGCGTGCTGCTCCACCGCCCGCTGAGCGTCGGCACTACGGCCCAGGGCGCGGTACGAGCGGGCGAGGCCGTAGTATGCCGCGCCGAGCTCAGGAAACAGGATGATGGCCCGCTCGAACGCCCGAACCGCGTCGTCATGCCGGCCTTGGGCGGCGGCAATACGTCCCAGCCCGACCAGGGCGGCTGGTTCAGTCGCCGGTACCGACACCAGCGGTTCGAACAGCGTCCTGCTCTGCTGCAGATCGCCCACCTCGAACCACGCTTCAGCGAGCCGCAGCCTGGCGGGCAGATAGCCGGGGTCGACTGACAAGGCGCGACGGAGCGCGTCGACCGCCTCGCGATGGCGGACGAGCCGCTGCAGCACGACCGCATCGAGGTAGTGCCAGTCGAAGGCTTTGGGGGCCAGGGCCTGTGCCCGGGCGTACGCGGCATGCGCGGCGTCCCATTGCTCCCACGCCTGAAGCACACGGCCGAGCGAGCCCACTGCCGCGGCGTCGTTGGGACGAGCGAGAGCTTCCTTGTAGAGGCGTGTCAGCGCGTCACGGCTCGCGGCGGGGAACGTTTCCGGCGCGAGGCGCGGGAGTGCGGGCGGCGCTTCCCTCGACTGCGCCGGAGATCCTGCGAGCGCGATAACCGAGAGAAGGATGTGACCTGCGGGGAGGGACATAGCGCCCGCGGCGGCGGGCAAGGGAGATTATCCCTCGCCGCGCGTGAAAAGCGCGGCGGCGGATCGACGCCGTTAGAAGGTGAACCGCAGACCGACCTGGAACTGGCGCTCGATGTACGATCCGCCAGCCTGTCTGCACCCGGAACTCGAGGCGGCTGAAGGGGCACGCCTATTGATGCCAAACCGGTTCCAAACATTTCTTCGCCTCAGCGCCGGTCCCACCGCACTCCTGGTCCCCGCGGCCGCCTTGCTGGGAGTGATGGGGATGCTCGCCACCGTGACCTCCCAGGCGCCATCGGGAGGGACCGCCGGCACGCCCAGGTATGTCGACGTTGCGGACGCCGCGGGGCTGACCTTCGTTCACCGGCACTCCCCGACCTCCGAAAAGCACTACCCGGAAAGCGTGCCCGGCGGCGTGGCGGTGTTCGACTACAACGCCGACGGCAGGCCGGACATCTTCTTCAGTAATGGTGCGGAGGTACCCGGCCTGACGAAGAACGGCGATCCTTATGCGAACCGGCTCTACCGCAACGACGGTGGCATGAAGTTCACCGACGTCACTGCAGCGGCAGGGGTCACGGGAGTGGGCTATGCGATGGGCGCCGCGGCTGCTGACTACGACAACGACGGCCACGTCGACCTCTTCGTCGCCGGCGTCGCGCGCAACCAGCTCCTGCACAATCGCGGCGACGGGACCTTCGAAGACGTGACGGATCGCGCCGGCATCGGCAGCGGCGAGTGGGCCGCCGCGGCCGGCTGGTTCGACTACGACCAGGACAGCCGACTCGACCTGCTCGTGGTCAACTACGTTCGCTGGTCCGCGAAGGGCGGACGCTTCTGTGGGGATCAGGCACGGGGCGTCCGGATCTACTGCCATCCGCGCTACTTCGAGGGCCTCCCCAATCGTCTCTACCGGAACCGCGGCGACGGCAGGTTCGAGGACGTCTCGGTACCGAGCGGCATCGCGAAGCACGTGGGCAAAGGCATGAGCGTGGCGTTCGCCGACTACGACCACGACGGCGACATCGATGCGTTCGTCACGAACGACACGGTGCCGAACTTCCTCTTCCGCAACAACGGTGACGGCACGTTCGGCGACAGCGCACTCGTCGCCGGCGTTGCCGTTCCGGAATCGGGCCGGCCAATCTCCGGCATGGGCGTCGACTTCCAGGACTACGACAACGACGGCTGGGAAGACATCCACCTCACGGGCATCTCGGGCGAGACGTTCCCGCTCTTCCGGAACGACTCACGCACGCGGCCCGGGACGTTCGTCGAGGCGACGGCCTCGAGCGGTCTCGGCCGGCTTTCGGCACGGCTGTCGGGATGGTGCTCAGTCTTCGTCGACGTCGACAACGACGGCGCGAAGGATCTCTTCACCGCGAATTCCCATCCCAATGACCGCATCGAACGTTCCGAAGCGACCGGATGGCAGCAGCCGAACAGCCTGTTCATCAACGACGGCCAGGGACACTTTCGCGATGCGACGACGGAATCGGGAATGGGTGAGGCGGTCGCAGTCCACCGCGGGTGCGCGGTCGCCGACTTCGACGCCGACGGGCGCTCCGACATCGTCGTGCTGGTCCTCGGCGGACGTCCGGAGCTCTGGCACAACGAGACCAGGACGGACAACGCCTGGCTGACCGTACGGCTGGCCGGCACGCGGAGCAACCGCGACGGCATCGGCGCCCGCGTCAGCATCGGGGATCAGGTGCGGGTCATGACCACAGCGGCGGGCTACGCGTCGTCGTCGCACGCGGGGGCGCACTTCGGGTTGGGAAACGCCGCGGGGCCGGTCACGGTGCGTGTCGAGTGGCCGTCGGGTGGGAAGCAGGTGGTCGAGAAGGTCGGGCCGAATCGGGTCGTCGAGATCAAAGAAGAGAAGTAGTCCGCGAGCTCACTTCGGCGGCGTGATCGCCCGCTTGCCCGCTTCTTCGGCCTCCCGCTGTGCAGCCCGCTGAATCTCCTGCGACTTCGCGAGCATCGCCTCCGCCTTGTCCGTCTGGCCGAGTCCGGCGAGCGCACGCGAGAGCAGCACGTGGACGCTGCCATCAGTATCCCCGGCAAGCTGCCATTCGAGCAGCGGCAGCGCGGCGCGGAAATCCCCCTGGCGAATATAGGCGCGCGCGAGCGATAAGGACGCCGCCCGATCCGACGTGTCGGCCGTGAACGCGCGCCGCAGGTATCGCACCGCATCGTCGACGCGATCCATCTGCAGCAGCGAATCGCCGTATGCCGTCAGCACACGGACGTCCTCGCTGCCGGGCGCCTGGTCGACAAGCGGGCCAAGCACCTCGAGCGCCGGCTCATACTCGCGCGAGAGATAGAGTGCGGTGCCGAGCTGACCGAGCAGGCCCGCGTCCTTCGGCGCGAGCTGCAGCGCCGTCTTCAGTTCGCGCACGGCATCGGGGTAACGCCGCTCGGCGGTCGCCATCGCCGCGCGCACTTCACGACGCTCGCGCGAGTCCGGAAGCTTGTCGAGACGGTCGAGCGCTTCTTTCGTCAGCTCGGCAGCCGCGCGTGCCCGCCAGTACCGCGACTCCGGATTCTTCGAGGTCCCTGCCGCGGTCAACGCGGCGCGGTAGCGGCCGGCACGAAAGGCACACAACGCCCGGCGTTTCGTGCACTGCGCCTCGGTCAACCGGCCCTTCTCACGCTCGATTGCCGCCCAGTCGCGGTGCTCGGTCTGTTCGTAGATGCGCGCGATGGAGTCGCGAATGGAGACCATCGCGGGGAGCGCCTCCAGCGTTTCACGATAGACACCGAATGCATCAGCAAACCGGCCGTCAACCATGAGCGCATCCGCGAGCAGCAATTGTTGCCAGGCCTGCTCGCCGGACTTGCCTGCCTGATCGGCAAAGCTGGCGATCGCCTCCTGCGCGACGTCGTTGTAGGCGTGGAAGAGCGCATACCAGGCCTCCGGCAGTTTCGGGTTGGTCTCCGTGATGACACGAAGCTCCCCGGCCGCGTCCAGCGCGCGATCCGATTCGACATATGCGCGTGCGAGCAGGCGGCGATATTCGACGTTGGCCGGTTCCGCCGCGACGGCTCGCCTGAGCGGCGCCACCGCCTTTGCCGCTTCGCCGAGCGCGAGGTAGCTGGAACCGAGAAACAACTGTGCGGGAACGAGCGCGGGCTTCAGCTTGATCGCCCGCTCGAGTGGCCCGATCGCTTCCGCTTCGTGCCCGCCCATGGCGAGCGCCATGCCAAGGTTCATCAGCAGGCCGGCGTCGCCCGGCACTGCGCGCACCAACTCCTGGTACATGCGCGCCGCCTGGTCGAAGCTGCCCTTCTGCATGGCCGCTGCGGCGGCCTGGCTGCGGCGGACGAGGTCATCTGACTGCGGGCGCAGCAGCATCACGACGAGGATGCAGAGCGACGGGCTGATCACAGCTAGGTAGTTTAAAGGGCGTCAGATCAACAAAAAAGAGCGCCGCTGCCTTGCGGCAACGGCGCTCGCTGGAAACAAGACAGTCCGGGGAGTGAAGCCCCGGACCTCATTCCTAAAACTGCACGCGGAGCGCGATTTGAACCCGTCGCGCTCCCGGTGTGTTCGTGTTGCTTTCCGCATTGCCCGGTGTGAACCGCATGAAGTTGAGCGCGGTAATACCGGTCTGGGGCGCGCCCCAGTTCGGGTGATTGAAGATGTTGGACGCTTCGATTCGCAGTTCAGGACGGACCCGTCCAATCGGGAACGTCTTGAAGAGCGACAGGTCGGTGTTCCACACCGGCGGACGACGGAAACGGTTGCGACCGCTGTTGCCGAACCCCTCGGCGCCGAGGCCCGACGGCTGCGAGAAGATCTCCACCGGGTAGTACGGATCGGTGGCCGATCCCACCTCGCCGGTCGGCTCGGGATCCTGGCTGACGTTAACCCTGATAGAGCCGCAGCCCTGGCAGTTCAGCGCGTTGTTGGTCCCGGCGATCGAGTACGGAGTGCCCGAGAACGCGGCGACAATGCCGTTCAGCTGCCAGCCGCCGAGCACCGTGCCAAGCGCATCGTTCCGGTTCTGCAGCCACGGCAGCGAATACACGAATCCCATCTGGAAGACGTGTGTGCGGTCGAAGCCCGCCACCGCGAAATTCTGGTCGTACACCATCGGATGCGTGTAGTCGAGACCAACCCATCCATCCTCGTCCGCCATGTTCTTCGACTTGCTGAGCGTGTAGGCCCCTTTGAGCAGAAGCCCCTTGGAGAACGGGCGGTTGATGGCGATCTGGAGGCCGTGATAGCGGCTCTTGGTCCGTCCGGCCCAGTCGTTGATCGCCGTGGTACCGGCCAGCGCGAAGTACTTGCGCGCCGCGTTACCGCCGCCGGGCTCACCGTAGTTGATGTTCAGGTCGGCGTAACCACCGTCGGTCCGGGTGCCGACGTACGCAAACTCGGTCGCGATGTCGAGCGGCCACCGATACTCGTAGGCGACGTTCCACTGCTGGATCACGCCACGGTCCACGTCGTCCGGGTTGGGCGAGCGGACGAAGATGCCCTGCGGCAGCTTCACACGGCCCGAGCTGATATCGGGGATCGGCACGTCCGGAATGCCCTGCGACAACGTCCCGAGATACATGAACTGATCGGCGGTCTGGTTAAAGCTGATGTCGAACGGGAACGACCCGCGCATCGGCCGCGACCAGGGTAACGGGTTGATCGTCCGGCCGTAGCCGGCGCGCATGACCTGGTTCTCCGAGATGCGGAACATCGTGCCGATGCGCGGCGCGAGATACCACTTCTGCAGGTTGATGCCGACGTCATTGGGCACGTCGCCGAGGCCGCCGAGGAGCATCGTGTAGGTGGCATAGTCGAGCCGCTCGATGCCGCGATCCTTGCGGGTCATCAGCGGATAGTTCTCGAGGCGCAGGCCGCCAGACACCGTGAGCCGGCTGTTCACGGCCCAGCGATCCTGGAGATAGATGGCGCTCTGCCATTCACGGCCGGTCATTTCGTAGGGCTGCTCATCCTTCGCGTAGAACGACGGCAGGCCAAGCAGGAACCCGGCGAAGTTGTTCCAGCCGATCGAGCCCGGCGCCACGTAGTTGGGGGCGCCAGTGGTGTTGTTGCTGAAGCTGAAACCACCCTTCAGCCCGTAGTTGCCGAACTCGGCCTGGCGATGATTCAGCCGGTGGTGCACGATGTCCACGCCGAGGCGCAGGTCGTGGTGCGGGATGACCTTGGTCAGCGCCGAGCTGAAGGTGAAGCTGCGCTCCTTGCGGTAGAGGGGCATCCAGTTCGGGGTGGCTCCGATGGTGTAGCCATTCTCGAAGGTGGGTAGACCGCTGGAGCGGATGTCGTTCGGATCGTTCACCCCCGGAATACCCAGATCGATCCCGTAGTTGGTGCCGAAGTCCGGACCGGTGACCGTCTGGTTCTGGATATTCGCGCCGAAGTTGCCGTCGAGAATCAGGGTCGGGGTCAGCGTCCAGGTATGGCCCGCAGTTGCCACGTAAACCTTGGTGTCGCCAGTGCTGCCGTCCGGGAACCCGAGGATGAAGTTGTCCCGGACGTCCGCGTTCAGCATCGAGAACTTGCCCCAGATCGAATGCGACCCCGACCGCTGCCACGTGAGCTTGGTGTCGTAGTTGTCGCGATCGACCGAGTACGGCACCTGGCGGGTGTAGTCATCCAGGATCTGATTGGAGTTGATGTCGCGGGTCGGGTCGGGGTTCGGGTAGTACGCCATGACCGACCGGGCGATCGAACTGATGAGCGCGCTCGGAATCTTGAAGTCCGTGAACTGCTCGCGGCCGACGCCCCCGGCGCCGCCCGTGAACGGGTTGAAGAGGCGGAATGTCGGATACTTCGCGGCGACCTCGGTGAAGTCCCCCTGCCGCATCGCCGCCGTCGGCACCGTGAAGTTCTGGCGCAGCGACCGCCCCTCCTGATACCGCTCCATCGATCCGAAGTAGAAGAACTTGTTCTTCACCACGGGACCGCCGAGCGTGCCGCCGTAGGTGTTGCGGTGCAGGTCGTCCTTCGGCAGGCTGAACGCGTTGTTGTTGAACGTGTTGGCGTTGAACTCGTCCTGGTTGCGGAAGAAGAACGCCGACCCGCGCAGGTCGTTCGTGCCCGACTTGGTGACAACGGTCGAGGCCGCGCCGGCCGCCATGCCGTATTCGGCGTCGAAATTGTTGGTGGAGATGTTGACCGTGTCGATCGTTTCGGCCGGCTGGATGTAGCCGACGTGATGGGGCAGCCAGATGTTGACCGAGACCGCGCCATCGATACGAGTCGCGTTGCTGTTCGGCTGCGTACCGTTGACCCAGGTGCGCAGCGACCGGCCAGGCGTATCGATCGTCGCGTTCTGCTCCTGGAAAGGAGTCGCGCCGGGCACCAGGTTCATCAGCGCCTGGTAGTTCCGGTAGACGTTCAGCGGCAGGTTCGTGATTTCCTGGGATCCCAGCTCGGTGTGAAGGTCGGCTTTATCGGTCTGCAGGAGCGTCTTCTCGCTGGTCACCTGCACGACTTCGCTGAGCGCGCCGATGGCCAGCGTGACGTTGACGCGGACCGGGTTGCCGGCGGTCACGTTGATGGCCTTCTCCTGGTGTTCACGGAAGCCGGTCAGCGTGGCGCTGACGTCGTAGACGCCCGGCAGAAGATTGCGCAGCGTATAAGCGCCAGAGGCGTCGGTCACCGTCTCGGCCTTGGCGCCGGTGCCGGTGTTCGTAGCAGTAATCGTGACCCCGGGAACGAACGAACCCTGGGGATCGTTCACGTTGCCGACGATGCTGCCGTAGAGGACTTGAGCATGGATGGTCACGGCGGCGAGGCTGAACGCAAGGAACGCCGCACAGATGATCAACCGCCGTGCGATGGGGCGGTGAATGCACTGACTCACAGGTCTCCTCCAGATGACTTGCAGATGTAAGTAAGGACGACGCGAACATGACACGAGCGACGAAGCACTGCCCGCGAACCCTCCTCGTTTAGCGGCAGTGCGTGAACAGAGCGCTCGCAAAGCGAAACACGGGCCACTGGTCCGTTTTCGCGATGCGAACGTCCAATCCGCAGCCCTGTGATTGTGGTGCCGACCGGTGGGAGAGTATAGCTCAGCCACGAAGGCGGCCAAAGGAACCGGCTGGCACCGGGGGCCGGAATAGCACCCGATGTGCCATGCGGGTCCGCCGCATGTTCCGCGGATAGCACAGCGACAAGAGGCGTTTCTAGCGGGATTACTGCCCCAGCCCCGGCAGCACGCCGTCAGCGTGCGGGCGGTGAAAGATCGAAGATCCGGTTCACCGTATCGCCGATCCAGAAGGTCGACCCCTGCCTAGCTCGACCGATTGGATCGTCGTCACGAGTGTTGTACGCTGCGCGCGTGATTCGAGCCGTCAGACTCATTTCCATCGTTCTCGTTTCTTTGACAATTGTTTCCAGCGCCGCGGCGCAGCCTGCACCGGCAGCGGCTCCCCGGAATCCCTTGAATACGGCGCCGCAGGAGATCCCGCTCTGGGAGGGCGCGGCGCCCGGCGCACAAGGAAACGCCGACGCGGACATTCCCACGCTGACGATCTATCGCGCGGCGCGCGGCGCCACCGCAACCGGCGTGGTCGTCGCACCTGGCGGCGGCTATGGCGCGTTGGCGATGGATCATGAGGGGCGGCAGGTTGCGGCGTACTTCAACGCGATGGGGGTCTCCGCCTTCGTCTTGAAGTACCGGCTGGGCCCGAAGTATCGGCATCCGATCGAGCTCGGAGACGCGCAGCGAGCGATGCGCCTCGTCCGCAGCCGCGCGCAGGAATACGCCCTGCAGGCGGATCGGATCGGTCTGATGGGATTCTCGGCCGGCGGGCACCTCGCCGCCACCGCCGGAACCCGGTTCGACAATGGCGATCCTTCGGCTGCAGATCCCGTCGAACGGGTGAGCAGCCGTCCGGACTTCCTGATTCTCGGCTACCCCGTGATCACGTTCGAGACCGGCGTGACCCACGCCGGCTCCGTCCGCAATCTGATCGGCGAGAATCCGGATCCCAAGTTGATCGAGCTGCTGTCGAACGAACGGCACGTGACGTCACGGACGCCGCCCACGTTCCTCTTTCACACCAACGCCGACACCGGGGTCAAGCCCGAGAACAGTGTCCGGTTCTATCTCGCGCTCCGCAACGCCAGCGTGCCCGCCGAAATGCACATCTTCGAGAACGGTCCGCATGGAGTCGGCCTTGCGCTCGGAGACCCGGCGCTCAGCGCATGGCCGGTGTTGTTGACGAACTGGCTGCGCGCGCGCGGACTTCTCACTCGATAGCCCTACCCATCATCCCGCCTGCCACTGTCTGACGACGTCCAACGGATAGAGCAGCATCAGAATGTTCAGCAGCAGGTTGTCGTGAATGAAGTACGCGACACCGGCTTCCATCGCGATCGTGAGCGCGATCGTCAGCCCGATCGGTAGCCGGGCGGCCAGGAGGAAGCCGGCGAGCATCGCGAGGATGTCGGAGACCGAGTTGATGACGCTGTCGCCGTAATAGTCGAGCGAGATCGTGGCTTCGCGATACCGATTGATGATGAAATCCGTGTTCTCCAGGATCTCCCAGCCCGACTCGACAATCATGGCAAGCACGAGCCGCGTACCGATCGACCATCGCCGCCCGATGAGCCACAGTAGACCGTAGAACGCAAAGCCGTGAATGATGTGCGAGAACGTGTACCAGTCGGAGAGATGCTGGGAATTCTCGGAGCTGTTCACGATGCCGTGCCAGAGCTTGACGTAGCCGCACTTGCAGATCGGCACCCGGCCCATCAGGAACAGCGTTGCGGCCGCGACCGAAAGAATCGCAGCCGCGAGGCCCAGCGTCGAACCGCTCAACCCGGCAGTGCCCCTGTTCAGCTCACTTCTCCATCCACGGCAGTTCACGTTGTCGGTGATGAGTTAAATAACACAGCCTGTCTCGCCGTAGCGCGAAAGCGCGGAGGCGGACGCAGGTCGGACGCAGGCGGACTGATATACTGCGGGCGGTCGTTCCTGTAGCCCAATGTCTTCCGAGACCCCGCTCGTGCTGCTGGTTGAGGACTTCGACGATGCGCGCGAGATGTATGCGGAGTACCTCGAATTCAACGGACTCCGCGTCGCCGGCGCTGCTGATGCCGTCAGAGGACTGCAGATGGCCGATGACCTCCAGCCCTCGATCATCCTCATGGACGCCGCGCTGCCAGGCCTGAGCGGCTGGGACGCGATCAAGGAGCTCAAGGCCAATCCGCGAACCAGCCACATCCCGGTCCTGATGATGACCGGGCACGTGCTCGGTGATGCCAAAGAGCGCGCGTTCGCTGCCGGTGCCGCCGGATTCATTCCCAAGCCGTGCCTGCCCGACGAACTGACACGTCAGATCGTCGCCACGCTGCGGAAAGTCCTCCCGTCGGACGTTTAGCAGCTCCGGACTACTCTTCTGCCATGAACGGGTACTTGTAATCGCGAGGCGGCGCGAAGGTCTCCTTCACCGTCCGTGCGTTGACCCAGCGCACCAGATTGAGCTTCGAGCCGGCCTTGTCGTTGGTGCCCGAGCCGCGCGCTCCGCCGAAGGGCTGCTGACCCACCACGGCGCCGGTGGGCTTGTCGTTGACGTAGAAGTTGCCGGCGGCGTTCCGGAGCGCGCTCATCGCTTCGCGCACGCCCTTGCGGTCGCGGCTGAAGATGGCACCGGTCAGCGCGTACGGTGAGGTGCGATCGACAACGGCGAGCGTCTCGTGCCACTTCCCATCGGGATAGACGTAGGCGGTCACGACCGGTCCGAAGATCTCTTCGCACATGGTGCGGTAGCCGGGGTCTTCGGTTTGAATCAGCGTGGGATGAACGAAATACCCCTCATCCCCTTTTGCGGTTCCGCCCTGCAACACCCGCGCATTCTTCTTCGCGTCGTCCAGGTAACCGCTGATCTTCGTAAAGGCTTTCTGATCGATGACGGCACTGACGAAGTTGCGGAAGTCGCGAACGTCGCCGACCTTGATTTCCTGCATCATCCCGACCGTGCGATCGCGGACCTCGTTCCACAGCGATTCGGGAACGTAGACCCGGCTCGCGGCCGAGCACTTCTGACCCTGATACTCGAAGCCGCCGCGCGCAATCGCCACCGCCACCGCGGCGGGATCGGCCGACGGATGCGCCACGATGAAATCCTTGCCGCCGGTCTCGCCGACCAGCCGCGGGTAGCCGCGGTACTTGCCGACGTTCTCACCCACGGTCTTCCAGATGCTGTTGAAGACGGCGGTGCTGCCGGTGAAGTGCACGCCGGCGAGATCCGGAGAATCGAGCAGGATCCTGGTGATCTGTACCGAGTCTCCCGGCACGAGGTTGATGACGCCCGGAGGCAGGCCGGCTTCTTCCAGCACCCGCAGCGTGTAGTAGCCGCTCAGCATCGCCGTCGCCGCAGGCTTCCACACGATCGTGTTCCCCATCAGCGCCGGCGCGGTCGTCAGGTTCCCGCCGATCGCGGTGAAGTTGAACGGCGAGATCGCGTAGACGAAGCCCTCCAGCGCGCGGTACTCCATCTGGTTCCACATGCCGGGGCTGCTCACCGGCTGCTCGTTGTAGAGTTCCTGCGCGAAATACGTGTTGAAGCGCCAGAAGTCGATCATTTCGGACGCGGCGTCGATCTCTGCCTGGAACACGGTCTTCGACTGACCGAGCATCGTCGCCGCGACAATGGTCGCGCGCGAGCTCGTGGCGAGGAGCTCGGCAGCACGCAGGATGACGGCCGCCCGATCCTCCCAGGGCCAGCTCGCCCACTCCCGCCGGGCGCCGGCGGAGGCGGCAATCGCCTGCTGGACGTGCTCCGCATCAGCGAGGTGGTAGTCCGCGAGCACGTGGCTGTGGTCGTGCGGCATCACTGCCTGCGCCGTGCGACCGGTGCGGATTTCCTTCCCCCCGATGATCAGCGGAATCTCGATCCGCTCGGCAGCCATCGCCTTCAGCCGGGCCTTGAGCTCGGCGCGCTCGGGACTGCCTGGCGCGTATGAGCGATTCGGATCATTCACCGGCTCGGGCACACGGCGCACACCCGCAAAAGCGGCGTCGAACACCGGCGCGGAAGCCGGCTGGGCGTCGGTCGAGATCGGTTCCTGGGTGACGGGGAAGGATGAAGCGGTCGTGGACATCATGCGCCTCGTTATCTCTATCGGTAAACCTCGATTATAGGCCCTACACGGCTCCGATCTCGGCGAGCAGCGGAAAGTGATCGGATGCCTTGCCGGCCGGCGGCTGACGCACGACCTCGCACGTCAGCAGGCGCTCGGCGTGACCGGCCGATCCGAACACGTAGTCGAGGCGGACGTGCGGGTCCCACACCGGGAACGTCAGGCCTGGATCGTCCGGATGGAGCTTGCGGAAGGCATCCGCGTAGCCAGCGTTCATCACCATTTCAATCGTGCGCCAACGGATGCGGCCGCCGCTCAGCCAGACGAGCGCACGCAGACGCGCGGGGAGCTTCCGGAAGTCGAAGATGTCCCCCGGCGCGAGCGTGTTGAAGTCGCCGGCGAGCAGATGAAAACCGCGATCGTGCTGCCTGATCGTCCGCAGCAGGGCGCCCAGCTCCATCATCCGGCGCCGTTCGGTCCACGCCGCGTGAACCGCGCTCAAGTGCACGCCGAACACGGGAAAGTCGATGCCGGCGGGATGAAGCTCGAGAAAGGCATGCCGCGAGAGGCGTGGCCGGTGCCAGGTATGCGTGGTCACCTTCTGACGGCTCATGAACCCGAGCGATGTCTTCGGCTGCGCACCGCATTGCGCCATGCCGCAGGATGACGCGATCTGCTCGATGACCTTCTCGTTGGTGGCTTCCTGAAGAACGACGAGATCGGCCCGGCACGAGTTGATGACCTCGGCCAGTGCCGGCTCGCGTCCGCGGCCGCCGTGGCGGATGTTGTAGGTGACCAGCCGGAAGCTCACACGCTCTCAGCTCTCACCGGGGGACTTCGTCCCCCGGACCCCCTTACACGCTCGCTCGCGGGGGCCCCGTGCCCCGCTCCGCTCGCGTGGCTCGCTCGCTTCGCTCACTCGCCGGTGACCGCGATTCATTCACACGCTCTCAGCCTTGGCCGGTTTGTCGATCAGGACGAGATACGGCTGGCCGAGCAGCTCGCCCCGGACATACATGACGAAGTCGCGCGTAGCCTGGATGTTCACGGGCCGCTTGACCATGTCCATCAACCGCTCGCGCAACGGCACCAGCGCGGGCGCGATGTCGGGATCGTCCTTGCTGATCGGCCGTGAGTGGATCCCGGGCAGGAAGAATCCGGTCACCTTGAAAAGGCCGATGACCTCATCCCCGACCAGCGTGAGATCGAGATCGCTCGTGCCGGGGCCCTCGGAGTCGAATGGCGCGCCGTCCTTCCACCGCCGGCAGGTGACCGCGCTTCCGCGCAGCACCACTCCGGTGTCGGGCGGAATCGCCTCGCGGATGGTGTCGATGAACTCATTCAGTCGCTCCTCGCTGGTGTCGAACGCGAGGCGAATGACGTTCGCGCGCTTCTCCTGGTCAGTCAGCTCTGTCTCGAGCGCCTTGGCCTGCGCCGCTTCGACCCGCGCCTGTGACGATCCGGTCAGCCCCAGCTCTTCCACGACGGTCCTCCTCGGACTCGTTGATGCAGTCGTCGGGCCAAAGCTTCGAAGAACGGCAGGGCCTCGAGGCCCTGCCGGTTTCAGGCCGACTCGACACACGGAAGGAACCAGCCTTGACTGCCGGTACGCGCCTCGAGCACCTCGAGGGCGGCGGTCAGGTGAGCGCGCCCGCAGGGCTCCGTCAACAGCCACTGGTAATGCCGTCCCGAACGCGCATCGACGTGGGACGTGCGGCGCAGCCGTACGCCCAATGATCCGAGCAGCGCAGGCGCGGCGTCCTCGGTGAGCGCACTCGATGTCAGCCGAACGAACCATCCCGCCTCTGCATGGTGCGCAACATCGCAGACCCGCGGACGCTGGCTCTCCAACTCCCCTCCCGGTCGAAAGGCCTCGACCACATCATCGAGAACCGTGGCGGCCGTCACCGACGGACCTGCTCCCGGTCCGCTGAAAAACAGGCCGTCGCCCAATGGCGTCGTCAACTTCACGGCATTCTGTACCCCCTCCACGCGGCACAGATGATTCGTCGTCTCCACGAATGCAGGGCCGGCGTAAGCGGTGACCTTCGCGTCGCACCACGAGGCGACCGCGACCGGACGGAGTGCTCCGCCGAAGGCTCTCGCGTGCTGCAGGTCTGCAGGGCAGACGTCGCGGACGCCGCGCTGTTCAATCTGTGACGGCGCGACGCTGAAATCGCCGAAGTGGCGGAGCAGCACGCAGAGCTTCTCGACCGCGTCGTCACCGTCGATATCCTTCGACGGATCCGGCTCCGCATAACCGAGCCGCTGCGCGTCAGCGAGCGCTGCGGAGAAGTCCGCGCCGTCGCGCGCCATGCGCGAGAGTATGAAGTTACTGGTGCCGTTCAGGATGCCCTGGATACCCGTGACCGTTCGCGCCAGCGGGCGGCGGCGGAACATGCCGAGAAAGGGCACTCCGGCAAGGACGCTCGCTTCGTAGAGCAACGGAACACCGGCGCGCGCGGCAGCCGCGAACAACTCGTCGCCGTGGGCGGCGAGGAGCGACTTGTTGGCCGTCACGATCGGGATCCTCGCGGCAAGCGCGGCCAGGATCGCGCTGCGAGCCGGCTCGAGCCCGCCGAGGACCTCGACGACGACGTCCGGATTGGAGGCAAGAGCCTCGCAGGGATCGGTTGTGAGGGTGAACCTGGAAGTGTCTACCGCGCGCGGCCGGCTGACGTCCCGCACGACGGCCGCCGTGATCGAAAAACGAGAATCGGCAAGTGCAGCGGCCGTCGCCGCGACGGCGGTCCCTACCTGGCCGAGCCCGAGCAGGGCGACGCGAATCTCGCGCCGGCGGGAAGCATGAAAGAACGGCGCTGGCTGCGCCGCCACATCGTTGAGAACTGTCGTCATCACATCTCGCACGGGAGTAGGCCACACGGCCAGTCGCGACACGAACCGTCCGAACGGCCGCACCAGACGTGACTGTCCCCACTTCCCGGGGCAAAGGGAGCTGAGAGTAACTTCAGAGACCGGACGGTCTGCCGAGGCTCTTATCTCTCCCGGTTTATCGGGCAGGAAGTAGCACCTGGGCTTTCGTGCGAAAGGAGCCTGGTTGCTGTGGCGTCGACGGGCCTGTTCCCTCAGCCACTCTGGATAAGCGTTCGCCGCGAGGCGAACTCACTGAGCGTATGGCAGCGCTCTCCCGAGTGTCAAGGTTCGCGGTCCGCGATCCGCAGTCCGCGGTCCGAAAAATCCCGGGCCGCGGGCCGCGGGCTGCGGACTGCGGCCATAATTTGATCGTTTGGCCACTCGCCCTCGTCTCCTGCTCTTTGCCTGCTGTCTCCTGCTGGCGTCCGCGCTGCTGCTGGCCCTCACACAGGCGCGTCTCGGCAGCCGCCTTTTCTTCCTGTTCGCAACCGGACTGTGCGTCAGCCAGCTACTTGCAGTGATCGGAATTCGCCGTGCGGAGCCGCCACGGACGTGGCTGTGGATTGCGGTCGGCGTGGCGGTGGCGTGTCGGGTGCCGCTGATGGTCGGGCCGGTGAACTACGACAGCGACATGGTTCGATACGTCTACGATGGGCGCGTCCAGCGCTTCGGCTACAACCCCTATGCGGTCGTGCCCTCGGATCCCGCGCTCGCCCACACTCACACGGCGGACACGGCGCGAATGCCCAGCCGCAACGCGCGCACACCTTATCCGCCTGCCGCACAGCTCTTCTTCCGATTGATGGTGACGCTCTGGGAGTCCGCGAGGGTAATGAAGTGCGTCCTCACCCTCCTCGACATCGCAACGATCTTCATCGTCTTGCAGTGGCTGCGCGTCACCGGCCGGAGCGAGTGGCTGTTCCTCGGCTACGCGTGGAATCCGCTGGTGATCCTGGAAGTGGCCCACAGCGGGCACATCGATGGCCTCGGTGTGTTCTGGATCGCGCTGTGCGCGTACTGGATGACGCGTCGGCGGACGTCGCTCGCAGCGGTTGCGTTCACCCTGGCGGTCGCCACCAAGCTGTTGCCGATTGTGCTCGCCCCTCTGTTCCTTGGGAGGGTGAAACCGCGTGATATCGCGATCGGTGCCGGCGCGCTCCTCCTGCTCTATCTACCATTCATGACGGCGGGCGTCATGCCGATCGGCGCGGTGCCGAATGTCGTCGAGCACATCCGGTTCAACAGTCCGATCTTCCGTCCGCTCGCCTGGGCGGTGACACCGACGGGAGCCGCGGTGTTCGCGCTCGCTGCCGGTCTTGCGGCCGCAGCGTGGGCGCGCTGGAAGCTCGATGTCAGCGCCCCCGCGGCCTGGGCCTGGCCGATGGCAGTCACTCTCGCCTGCGCGCCCGTCATATATCCCTGGTATCTCCTCTTCTTCACTCCGTTCCTTGTCACAGCGACGACGCTGCCGCTGTCGGCGTGGACCTGGACCGTGCTGCCCGTCTACCTGGTCTGGGAGTGGGCACAGTTCGGGGCTCGTTGGCGAGTCCCCGCCTGGCTGATGACGGTCGAGTACGGCGCGGTCGTGGCGGCGATTGTGTTCCTGGCTATCGTTCGCCGTTCCGGAGTCTCCGCGGGGCTTCCTCGCCCGGCTGTCCAGGCTCAGCGTTAGTCGTCGCACCCAGCTGAGCCTCGACTAGCACGCTTCTTGCGACTAGGCGGTGCCGGAGAGGGTCATGAGCCAGCGATACACCGAACCACCTGCCGAGGGACGGAATCTGGGGCGCCGTGCCTCTTTCTGGGTGCTCGGCTTCACAGTGGTCGCCACCATCGCCGTCGTACCCGTTGACGGACGCGGCACTGGAAGCTCAACCACGGCCCGGGTCGTTCGCGACGAGCAGCTCACGTCGTACCGGGCGCTCCGCCGGATGCACGCCAAGAGTGAAAAGTTCAACCAGGAGGGTTGGCTCGACGCCTGGACCGAGTTCGACGGACGCGAGTTCCGCTTCGAGATCGTGGACGAGCGCGGATCCGACTACGTGCGCAACAAGGTGCTGAAAGCGGTGCTGAAGCGCGAGCAGGAACTCGTGGCCGAAGGGCCGGACCGGGCCGCGCTCACGGAACAGAATTATGTGTTCGGGGAGACTGAGACCGAGCCGGACGGTGAACGCTCCGTCGCCATCACGCCGAAGCGCAAGGACGTGATGCTCCTCGAAGGAAAGATGGTCCTGACCCCCGACGGCAGCGACGTCGCGCGGGTGGAAGGGCGGCTCGCAAAGAATCCGTCATTCTGGACCAGCCTGGTCAACGTGATTCGTCACTTCGCGCGGGTCGATGGCGTTCGTGTGCCGGTCGCGACCGAGTCGGTCGCCAAGGTGAAGTTCGCAGGACAGTCGAGGCTGGACGTCGTTTACGAATACGAATCGATCAACGGGCAGCCCGTGAGCGTCGCCGCCAAACGAGTCCTCGCTTCGGCGAGTCCGAAGTGACGGAACGCGGTCCGTTCATCTGAGCATGCGCCTAAGCTCGGGCTGCACGTAACCGCTGAGGTTGGTGGCATGATGAAGTGATGGTTCGAATTGGCGGGCTGACGCTCGCGATTGCTTACGCGGCGATCATCGGTTGGCTCTATGCGTCCCAGCCACAGACCCGCGCCGAAGCGCTCGGCGGGCTGGCCGCGACGGTTGGCGTGTACCGGATCGATGCTGTCGCCTTCCAGGAGGGGCTCGCCTTCTTCAGACAGGACAAGTTCGCGGAGGCCCGCTACGCCTTCCAGCGGGCCGACCAGGCCAGGCGCGATCCGCAGACGCAGTTCTATATCGCCTACTCCTTCTACCGGGAAGGCTGGGGACGTTTCTACAGCGACGATCAACTCTTCAAGCAGGGCCTCGACGTGGTCAACCGGGCGATCGAGGTCGCGCCCGGCCAGCGGATCGTCGTGGACGACCAGACGCTCGGGATGCGATCCGCCGAAGAACTGAAGGCGGAGCTCGAGCGCGGATTGCGGCGGGAGGTGTCCGACCTCAATCCGATGCGCGTGTTCGAACCCCGCAAATGACCCCGGTCCGCGAAGCCGTCGTTCTGCCGCTGATTTTCCTGACCGTCATGCTGTGCGGCGGGTTCCGCCTGGCTGAAGGCGTGAAGCTGGTGCCACCCTCGCTAACCGCGCTCATCCTGGCGATTCCGCTCGTGGGCCTGCTGGTTCGGTCGGGAACCATCCCGGTGACCGCGCTCCTCAGCGGCGCGCGCCGGGCCATGGAGAACGTGTCCGGCGGGATCGTGCTGGCGACGCTCTTCGGCGCCTCGGCACAGGTCCTCAATCTCCTCATTCCCGACGCCGGCCTGCTGCATGCGGCGTTCGCAATCTTCGTCTTCGTTCAGTTGCTGACAATCGGCGCGACCAGGGTGGAACGGACGGCGACGCTTCGTGCGGTCCTCGTGCTGTTCGGATCGTTATTCGTGCTCCGCTACATCCTGGTCGAGGCGCTGTATGCCCCCGGTGGCGGGATGCTCCACCGCGTGCTCGTCACACTGATGTCGGGCGCGAGCCTCGGCGGCATCACATACGAACCGAACGCTCCGCTGACGGGGTATGTCGCATTCTTCACGGTCGCCTTGTATTTCATCGGGCTGTTGCTGACGACCCGGCCCCAGACGATGGCCCTCGTCCGCAGCCCCGCGCCACCCGAGACCAGCCTTCGACAAACGGTGCCGCTGATCCTGATTCTGTGCATCGCTGATTTGTCAGGCTGCCAGAAACCACCCGGCACGGTCTCGCAGGGAAACGGCGCGCAGGCGAAGACGACGTCCGATGCGGCCGCGACGCCGCCTGTGACCCCGGCCCAGCGGGCCGCTGCGCTCCGTTCCGCGCGGGTGTGGCAACGCCCTGCAACTGCCGTCTCGCAAGCACGCCTCGACCGCAATCCGCCAGACCACGATGCTCTCAACGAGAAGGCGACGGTGGACTGCCGGCTGGTCGTGAAGACCATGAGCGGCACCACCCCGAAGTTCGACTGCGAGCTGCCGGGCCACGACGTGATCCGGGTGAAATACGGACGAGGCAATCCCGAGCTGCACGCCGAAATCGCGGCAACGCGACTGCTGTCCGCGCTCGGCTTCTTTGCCGATCGCATGTACGTCGTCGCCAGGGTGCGATGCGCCGGGTGCACGATGTTTCCGTTCCAGTCGCTCAAGTGTCTCGGCGAGACGCGGATCGAGAAGGCCTGTTTTCCCGGCGGGATCGACTATGACTCCCGCACGGAGTTCGACGCCGTCGCCATCGAGCGCCGGCTCGACGGCCGCCGGCTGGAATCCGCGCCCGACCAGGGCTGGGCGTGGTACGAGATCGATCAGGTTGACGAGGCCGCCGGGGGTTCGCCGAGGGCGCACGTCGATGGCTTGAAACTGCTGGCAGTACTGCTCGCCCATTGGGATAACAAGGCCGAGAACCAGCGGCTGCTCTGCGTGCCTGACGCCGATCTTCCGGACGGGAGCTGTTCCAGGCCGATCGCCATGCTCCAGGATCTCGGCGCATCGTTCGGGCCTACCAAGCTGGATCTTCACAACTGGCGATCGATGCCGGTGTGGGCTGACGCACGAAAGTGCCACGTCAGCATGGAACATCTGCCCTGGGGCGGCGGCACCTTCCCGGAACAGGACGTCTCCGAACAAGGGCGCGTGTTCCTGCTCTCCCTGCTCGAACAGCTGTCCTCGACACAGCTGCGCGATCTCTTCGCGGGCGCGCGGGTCGAGTACTCCGAGGCGGTCACGGCGGAGAGCCGCCAGCCCGAAGCCTGGGCAGCCGCGTTCCTCGACAAGGTCCGCCAGATTCGCGAAGCGGGGCCCTGTCGTCGGGATCCGGGATCCGGGGTCCGGTAGTCCGGACGCTCGGGACCAGGGGAGGCACAGGCTCATAATAGCGGCGGACGATCGTGCACCTGCTGCTCGCCTTCCTTCTTGCCTCAGCCGAACAGTGGCCGGAATTCCGCGGACCGACTGGTCAGGGGCATGCGATCGAGACCGGGGTCCCGCTCGAATGGAGCGAATCCCGCAACGTCGTCTGGAAGACGCCGGTGCCCGGACGCGGCTGGTCGTCACCGGTGGTGGCCGATGGCCGGATCTGGCTGACGACCTCGACGGAAAGTGGAGAAGGCCGCCGGCGAGGCGTTGCGCTGCGGTTGCTGGCGTTCGACATCGCGACCGGGCGCGAGCTCGTGAATACCGAGGTGTTCAAGATCGATCGCCCTGAGCCTCTCAACGGGAAGAACAGCTACGCGTCGCCCACACCGATTGTCGACGGCGATCGCGTTTACGTGCACTTCGGGGCACAGGGTACCGCGGCCCTGACCACGTCCGGCGAGGTCGTGTGGCGCACGCGACTCGACTACCAGTCGCAGCACGGCAATGGCGGCTCCCCGGTCCGCTTCAACGACCTGCTGATCATCAACTGCGACGGCAACGGCGGCGACGGTGATGCCTACGTCGTCGCGCTCGACGTGAAGACCGGCAAGACCCGCTGGAAGGCGACACGCCGGCATCCCGCCGATCAGGCTTACACCACGCCGCTCATCATTCGCGCCGGCGATCGCGATCAAATCGTGAGCGTCGGCGCGTATCGCACTGTGTCCTACGATCCTGCCAACGGGAAGGAAATCTGGCGCGTGTCGTACGAGGACGGCTTCTCGAACGTGCCCCGGCCCGTGTATGGGCAAGGGCTCGTCTTCATTGCCACCGGGTTTCAGCAGCCGTCGGTGATCGCCGTCCGGCCGGACGGCTCCGGGGACGTGACGCGCTCCCACGTCGCCTGGACCCTGCGCCGCGGCGCACCGCTGACGCCTTCACCGATCCTCGTTGGCGATCAGCTGTTCATGGTCAACGACACCGGGATTGCGACGTGTGTGGATGCCAAGACCGGGACCATTCACTGGCAGCAGCGCCTCGGAGGGAACTACGCGGCCTCACCCGTTTACGCAGAGGGCCGGATCTATTTCCCCAGCGAGGAAGGAGTCACCACGGTGATCGAGCCGGGGACCACGTTCAAGCGCGTCGCCGTGAATCAACTGGACGGCGCCATCCTGGCGTCGATGGCGGTCGCGGATCGCTCGTTCTTCATTCGCACACAGTCGCATCTTTATCGAATTGGGGTGAAATGACTCGGGATCGCGGACCGCGGACCGCGGCCCGCGAGAATCTCTCAAGTCCCCGGCCTCGAGATAACCCCAGCGTCGACCGTCGCCCCGGTGCGACTAATCGCCTGAAAGTAGAGCTCGTTCCCCGTCACCTCCATGAGCAGGAAGTGATAGTCCTGGTCGAAGCCCCTGGCATGGACCGTCGACGGCATCAGGTCTCCCTTTCGCAATGAGCCGGCGCCGCCGGAGGTGAAGTAACTGATGCCGTGCTGCGGGATCACGCGCTCGTAGAGATGTTCGTGACCAGCGAGGACCACGTCCACGTCGCCCTCGACGAGGATCGGCTCGAGCACCAGGCGGAGGGCGCGCGCGCCGGCGCGGTAGCGGCCTGACGTGTAGAGCGGATGGTGGAAGTAACAGATCTTCCAGGCGGTGCCCGATTCGGCCAGCTGCTGGCGCAGCCACTCCAGCTGCGTGGGATCGAACGAGCGGCTATCGAGCACGAAGAAGCGCACGCCGGCGCCCGTCAGCCCCGACAGGCGCCGCTCGTTTTCGCGGAAGGTGTAATACCGGCGGCCCTCCATGTTGAATGGTTTGTAGTGGATCTCGGCGGGATCGTCGTGGTTGCCGATCGCGGCGCGGAAGACCACGCCGGCGTCCAGCAGGGCCTTGTAAGGGCGTTCGAACTTCAGCTCGTAGTCGTGCGGCGTGCTGGTGCCATAGATGTTGTCGCCGAGCATCAGGACGAACGTGAACGGAAACCGGGCCCGCCACGCCACCATCTGATCGGCCACCTCCTGCTGCCAGCGGTCGCCGCGGCCGGAGTCGCCGATGATGGCGAATCGAACGGAGCCGTCCTTGAGGGGCAGCGCCAGCGCGCCGGGTGCGGGCTGAATCTCCTTGACGGAGGTTGCGGTGGCGCGCCGAACGTCCGGGCCGAGCTCAGGCCACCGAAAGCCGGGGGGAATACCCAGCGCAAAGAGCGCTGCAAGGACGACCGCCGCCAGGAAAACCAGGAGCGCGCGACCGAAGGTCATGCGCGCGTCGGTGCCGTTTCTTCAGGCTTCCACGCCAGAGCGACGAACTGCACCTCGATCTGGCCCCGTTTCGGCGACAGCGACACCTGCTCGAGCGGCGCGTCCTGATCGATCTTCGCGGTGACGCCGGCGACGGCCTCGGCGATTTCCCCGTCGAGCGCCTCGATCGATGCCTTGACGCTCTCCACGCTCTCGGTCGCGCGCTTCACGTCGGACGCTTCCTTCATGCTCCGGCCGACGCCCCTGGCGGTGGTCGTCGCGCGTCCGAGTGTGCTGGCGGACACGGCTTTCCTGCCGAGCAGTGCACCGAGCAGCGTGGCGCCCATCGAGACCGCCGTCTGCATCTTCGAATCCGAGGCCTGCTGTGCTTCCCGCTCGACCGTCTGCTGGGCACGGCGCAGCCGTTCCGCGAGGACGGCCTGCTTCGATGCGAACTTCTTGCGGACGGCATCGACGGCAGCGTCCCGGGCGGCACGCGCCTCGTGCTGCAATCGGATGCGGAAGTCCCGCTCCGACTCGCCCGGCGTGGACACGAGGTTCAGCGCCGGATGCCGCAGCAGCGTGACGCGCTCATTTTGTCCGAGCCAGCTCTTGAGCGATTTCTCCCAGGCCGCGTATTTCTTCGGCTGCGTGGCGGCCACGGGAAGCGGCTCGAACTGCGCCCCAGGCGTCGCCGGCGCGCGCGTCAAGTCATCCGCCCGGATATCCAGCCGTTCGGCCGCCGCCCAATCGAGCTGAATGGCGGCGTCGGTGACCGGCGCGAAGTAGTAGAGGTCGGCGGTCGAGTCGACGCCGAGCGCGCGGTCGGAGAAGCTGACGCGCGCAGCGCCGAGGACACCCGGCGAATAACTCGCCGCGGCTTTCGCGGAGTCCTTGATGAACCATTCCTGAATCCCGGGCGGCACGACCGGACGCTCCGAGGCGACGCCAGGCTCTGGAGAACCTGCCCGACCTGACGACGCGGTACCACGTACCGGGCTGCCGACCGCGGGTTCGGCGGACGCCGCGGGGCGCGTCTGCGGCGTGGCTGCTGCCGGCGACGTCGCCGCTGCCGCCGGGCCTGATCGTGCGGGAGTGAGCGATTTGATCTGGTCGCGAGACAGAGGGCCCCGGAGGTACGAGAGGGTCCAGCGCGTCTCGAAAACCGTAGGCCCCGTGTCGTGCACGTTGTGCATCAGGAACACACGCTTTTTCAGCGCCGAGAGGATGCGATCCGCCTCCGCTCGATCGAGTCCCCCGCTGACGCCTTCCAGTCCGTCGAGCACGCGTGCCTTGTCCCGTTCGGTCTGGAGCCGGCCGAGAAACCAGGTCCCCGTGTTGGCCAGCCCCTTGTAATCGAGATCGACGGGGTTCTGCGTGGCCAGTACGATGCCGAGCCCGAAGGCCCGACCCTGTTTCAGCAGGGTCAGCAGGGGCGGCTTCGAGGGCGGGTTCGCGACCGGCGGGAAGTAGCCGAGGATCTCGTCCATGTAGAGCATCGCGCGCAGGCTGGTGGTCCCGGTCTGCTTGCGCATCCAGCTGACCATCTGGTTCATCAGCAGCGACACGAAGAACATCCGCTCGGCATCGCCGAGATGGGCGACAGAAAAGATGGAGACGCGCGGCTTTCCCGCCGGCGAATAGAAAAGGCTCTGCGGATCGAGCGGCTCGCCTTCGAGCCATGTCTCGAACCCGGGCGCGGCGAGAACGCCATTCAACTGCATGGCGAGCTCGAACCGGTCCTTCGATGGAAAGAAGGATTCGAGATCGACGACTCCGACCTTGTCGAACGGCGGCGTCTGGACCTGCCGGATCAAGGCCGCCAGGTCGAGGTCGACGCCGTTCCGCCAGGCGTGACTCAGGAGGGCCGCCACGAGGCTGTGCTCACGGCTGCGGGGCGGCGCGTCAACGCCGGCGAGCACGAGCGCGCTCGTCGCCGTGCCGCTGGCCCGCTCCGCGAGCAGCTCCGCGTCCTCGCGTTCGGCCGGCGCGGGAGCCGAGAACGAGCTCAGGATCGAGACCGGGCGCCCGGCGCGGCTGCCGGGCGTGAAGATCGCGAATTCGGCTGCGTCACGGAGCCGCTGGACGCGGGCTGCATCCTGTCCCCACGACTGCAGCCCGGCAACCCAGGTCTTGGCCTGTTCCGCGGCAAACGCGTCCGCGCTGATGCCTGCCCGGCGGGCATCGTCTTCGTTCACCCAGGGCCGGAATTCCTCGGGCGACAGGCGCGGAAAGGTCAGCAGCAGGTTGCCGAGATCGCCCTTGGGGTCGATCGCGATCACCGGCACGCCGTCGATAGCGGCCTCCTCCATGAGGCCGAGGCACAGGCCGGTCTTGCCGCTGCCGGTCATGCCGACGCAGACCGCGTGGGTCACGAGATCGCGCGAGTCGTACAGGACCGGTTCGTCAACGGTCTGGCCCGTCGCCAGATCGTGTCGCCGGCCAAGATAGAAGAGCCCGAGCTTCTCGAACGCGGGGGTGGACGAGGCGCTGGGAGCCGACGGGTCAGACATTCCGCTATCGTATGTCCGCCGGCCCGCCGGAACCAGATTCCCGGCGGGTCCAGAGCTGGAGCGGGACCGAGAGCAGCCAGTACCGCTTCCGCAGCGCAATCACCTGGTTGGCATAGTCGGCTTTCGGGACGCGCCCGGCGAGCAGGGCGCTTCGCAGCGCCTTGATCTCGTACCGATACAACTCGCGCACCGCATCGCGCAGGAACTGCGGGGGTGTGCGGGGAAGCGGCTTCAGCCCGTGCCCTGCAAGCCCGTCGAGAACGACCGGCTCGTAGTCGTAATCCATCGACGGAGTGTAGCCACGGTAACGCTGATTAGTGATCAGTGATCGCGATGCGTCTGCTACTATGCGCAGCGCACTCCCATGCAAAGTCACTTCTAGGAGCAGCCATGGCCGATGATCTGGAGAACTTTTCTGAACCCGATTCGCTGACCGCGGAAGGTGCGGGCGCAACGCTCGGAAATGAGACCGGTGCCGCAGGGGGCGCGGCATCAGCTGGTGCAACGACGGCCAGCGCGGCAGCGACGACCCCACCCCGTCGTACGGTGCGCCGTGCGACGAAGAAGACGGCGAAGAAGGCGAAGACCGGTGCCGCGCGTAAGGCCAAGGCCAAAGCTGCGGGCTCGGCCCGCAAGGGCGCCGCGAAGAAAGGCGCCAGGAAAGCCGCAAAGGGCGGAAGGAAGAAGAAGAGTGTCGCGCGCGGCGGCGCGAAGAGGGGCGCGAAGAGGGGCGCGAAGAAGGCGGCCCGCGGAAGGGCGTCGAAAAAGCGCTAGTCCGACTCATCACGCATGCCAGGAGCACCGGCCTCGAACCGGGCTCCTGGCTGCATTTCGTCACCGCGCTGCCGTGCTGGTTGCCGGTGTCCCTTTCCGGGCCGCCAGATAGATCCCGTTGAACAGGAACTTGAACGTGCCGTGCGGCTGCGCGCGGAACGTGATCTCGGGGCCGAAGAGATAGAGCTTTCCGGCGCCGACGTTCGCGTCTACGACCTGCACGCCGCCGTCGAGATATCCCTGCCCATAGGCCCAGCCGCTTCTGAGCGGCGTCGGGCTGTCGAACCACGCCACCGGGCGCACGCCCTTGAGAACAGCGTCCGGCGCGAGTTCGAACACCGGACTGTTGTCGTAGAACACGTCGACCGGATTCGTGATCCCGTGGGCAATGGGTGCCGTGGTGTCGACCGCCACCCGGAGAATCGAACCGGGCACGTAGAACTTCTCGGATGGAATCGGCCGGACGCTGCCGTCGGGCGACTTCTCCGTCAGGTGGCTCGACACCGGCAGCTGCATCAGCTGCGCGAGGTTCATCGCCGAGCGGCCGATGGCCAGGACGGTGCCGCCGGCTTCCAGGAACTTCCGAATCTGGGGCCCCGTCTGGGCAGCGGTGTAGGCGCCCAGCATGGGCTGGTATTCGGCCGGTATGTTCTGGAGGCCCGCGCCACCGCGGCCGCCGCCGGCCCCGGTCCCGCCTCCGGCGGCAGCCCCGCGCCCACCACCGGGAGGCGCCGGTCCCACCCCCGACGGAAAGATGATGACGTCGTACTTGCCCGCCAGATTGCCCTCATCCAGCGCCCGCGGAAAAACCACCTCGAACGGGAACTCATACTGCTCGAGGAGCCAGCGCGTCCACCCCGACGGCATCGAGCCGCCGTACTGGTCGGCGAGGGCAATGCGGAGCTTGCGGAGCGGCATCGCATCACCGGCCGGACGGGCGCTCACAGCTTCGAAGTTGAGCCCGAGGTCGGCGGCCAGCTTGTCGACGACCGCGCGGGTGGTGCCCTTTCCGCTGATGAAGAACGCGCCGCCGGACGGTCCGGACGTGAGCCACGCGACCTCCTCGCCGGCAGCCAGCAATCGATTGATCGCCGTGAAGGAGTCGTTGACGGCGTGACTCATCACGTACCCCGCCGAGGTCCCGGTCACCTTCCCGGCGGCCGGCTTCGCGAGGCCGCTGACTTTCTCGAACGGACCCTCGAAGCCATCGAGGAGGCGATCGAACTTGACCCCCATCTGATAGGCCAGCGTCCACCCGGCGTTGTCATACGGACGGGTCGGCGGTCCGCCGGGGTACGGAATGTCGTCCGGATGGTCCTGCGGCTCGAACATATCGAGCACGTGCGGCCGGAACGGCTGCGCGGCCTTCACCACGTACGATCCCGCCGGGTAGTTCTTCCCGGCGACCGTGAACGGCGCCGTGGCCCGGTGAACAGTCACGCCGGTCTTCAGCAGGGCGTTGACGAACTTCGTCGCAGTCGGAAAGTCCGGCTGATCGGCGGGCAGCACGAATCCGCGAGGATCGCGCATCGCCGGATCACGCAGCAGGCGCTTGAAGTCCTCCGGCGAACCGCCGCGGCCGCCGCGGCCGCCGCCCGGAGCGTCCGGCTCATCCCCGCCTGGCGCATCCGCCCCGCGTCCGCCCGCGCGGCCGGGGGAGAGCGCGTTCTGCGCTGCGATGACGCGGCGAGGGGTCGGTGTCCAGCTGTCGCGACTGCCCCGCTCAATCGAGTTCTTCCCCATCTGGTAGATGTTGTAGAGGAAGTTCTCCTTGTTACGGGAGGCGATGTCGAGCACCGCCCAGTTCGCGGTGATCGAGTAGTCGATCGACTGCCTGAAGTGCCATTCCTGCGGCGCGATCGGGAAGTGCAGGTTCGAGTCGGGCAGGTGCCGCTGCGGCAGGAACGGAATCGACATCGGCGTCGGATTGCCGATCGTTTCGGTCAGCAGCCCGATCATGTTGTGAAAATACGCCATCGTCCGCAATCCGCCATTCCACCAGGTCGAATAGCTCGATCCCTTGCGGCTGGTGACGCCGGGCTTCCCCTCTGACGCGAAACGGCTGTGCATCGCCGCGGCGACCAGATCGAGCTGCGCCGGGATCAGCGGATCGAAGTTGTAGTTGAAGGGATCGCGGAACGGCGGCGCGAACATGACCGTGCCGGCCGGCCCGGTCTGATGGTGGTTGTACATGATCTGGGGGAACCACTCCAGATACATGACGCGGTTCATGTTCGTACTCTCGGGCTGCGATGACAGGTAGAAGTCGCGGTTGTTGTCGTGGCCGATGTACTTCTGATAGAGCCGCGGCAGGCCGGTGCTGGATCGGCGCGTCGGTTCCTTTTCGCGCATATACCAGCTCGAGACGAGCTCCATGCCGTCCGGATTGGCGTGGACTGCGAGGATGATCAGGTCGTTCAGAAAGCGCGTCGTTTCCGGATCGGTCCGGCTCACCAGCTGATACACCGTCTCGATCAGCTGATGCGCGCCGAGCACTTCGGTGGCGTGCAGGCCGCCGTCGATCCACACGACCCCCTTGCCTTCGCGTGCCAGCGCCCGCGCCTGTTCATCGGTCAGGCCGTCGACCGTCGCGAGGCGCCTCGAGATCTCCTTGTAGCGGTCGAGTTTCTTGTGATTTTCCGGCGACGTGATAATCGCCATCAACTGCGGACGACCCTCGGCGGTCTTGCCGATCTCCACCACCTTCATCCGATCCGATTCCTTGTCGAGCTTGTGCCAGTACTCGACGAACTGCGCATAGGTGGCGAGCTGATAGTCGTCGCCGATATTGAAGCCGAACTGCTGTTTGGGCGAAGTGATCGTCTGCGCCCCTGCAGCCGCCGCACCGGCGAGCAACAGCGCGCACACAACAACACGGATGCGCGTACTACGCGTCTTCATGCAGGACCCTCCGAGACTGAGGGCCTACGATATCAAA
>Ga0111538_10000234_pt1 | contig 68769 bp, 61 predicted proteins | sample SoiMethybrSBSTD1_FD_79669 | JGI IMG/M metagenome (GOLD analysis project Ga0111538, IMG submission 79669) | Bulk soil microbial communities from a Populus tree surrounding site in Tennessee, USA - Soil MetaG P. TD hybrid SBSTD1 (version 2)... | ecosystem: Environmental > Terrestrial > Soil >...
ATGCCTGCCGCATGCGGCAGATCGTCCGGCAGCGGCCAGATGCGGGTGAGTAATGGGATGAGGTGTGTCTTCGCGTACGTGAATGCGAACTCGATGGCTTGCGACTGCGGCGGCGGCTGCCGCAGTAACGCAGGATCGAGGTCGAGAAGGGCAGTGATGAATTCCCCACGATCCTTCAGCGTTGCCCGCTCAATGAGCACTGTTTGAAACCACACGTACGCTTCACCAAGCAGCCACGGCCCACGCTGCAACCCGCGGACGAATGTCGTCAGATCACCATCGTGGACCGCGCGCGTGACCTGCCCCATGAGAAACGCCTGCCATGGTCCGACCGACATGGCGTGCCGGCCGTCGGGATCGACGTGGTCCTGCCATCGCTCTTTGATCAAGTACTTGACGAAGGTGAGGCGGCCCTCGCTTCCATCGACGTGGTCGCCGAGTTCGGGATCGAGCGCGATGGACCGCTCCAGCAGGAGTGACGCGACAGCCTCGTGCTCGAAGCGGCAGGCGCACTTGAACGCTTCATTGACGGCCGCCAGGTCATTCCCGTTCTCCTCAAGAACGGTGCGAACAGCGTCGAGGTCACCAAGCGCCGAAACAAACGTGAGCGTGCGGGGAAGCAGGCCTTTCCGCTGAAATAGCTGCAGCAGCCCTCGGGCGCGGGATCCGATGAGACCCTTTAACACCAATGGGGTCACGAGCGCGCCGGCGTCAATCAGTAGCTCTGCGCATGCTCCGCGGGTGAAACACTCCTCCCTCTGCGCGTCGCCGGCGTCGGCATAGGCGCCCGTGGCGATTCCCAGCAGACCGCCGCGATCATCGTCGTCTTGCCAGGACAGCAACGCCGGGTATGCCGCTAACAGTTGCTTCAGACGTTCGACGTCGTTGTCGTGAATGATGCGTCGAGCCTGCGCGACTGCCCACTCGAGCCCCTTGCCGAGCCGCTTGCTGACCTCAGCCGTGAGGTCCTGCCAGCCTGCAAAGCCGTACTCACGCGCGATCACGAGTTGCGCGTTGCGCTGCGTCAGCGGCAGATCGACATCCGGCAGTTGCATCCGCGTACGTGTAATGGCATCGGCGTCACCGGCGGCGATGTCGCGCGCGAGCCTCTTTGCTTGTTTACGAAGGGATTCGAGAGAGGGACGAGCAGGGAGCGACTTCGAAGCGGTCATGGCGACCTCCTTTCATCGATCGCCTGTACCCCGCTGAAACCAGGCTGAAAGAAGGTGCACACGCACACGACTTAGACCAAACAGGTGGGAGTGTTCCCTTGCCGCGGGTTGGTGGCGCCCTGTCAGCGCGCTCCCGGCAGTATCAAGGGACCGTCGCGTCGATGTCAACGCGAAGGTGGGAAGTCGCTCGTACCAGCGATCCTGGTGCCAGTCAGCCCTGGAGAATGCAACAGCAATGGACAGAATGGCGCGCGGAAATGTCGCCCCGTTTTCCAAGCCAGCGATGGACCTCGAATACCTCGGCCATCCGCGATGCCTGGACGCGGATGGCAAAGAGAGAACCGTTCCCGTGAAATCTGCAGGATTATCGATGAATCGGCGATATGCGAATTGGCGGAGAGGGTGGGAATCGAACCCACCCCCCGGCACGGAGTGCCGGGGCGACGATTTTGAAGACCGTGACGACCACCAGGCACGTATCACTCTCCGTCTTCGATCCTATCGTTCGAAGGCGAATTCATCCCGCCGCGCGGTTTTTCTCCGGCTCCGGAGCTTTGTCATGCCAACGCGAAGTTTTTTCTCTGTCTCCTGGAAAAAATGCTGTGCAACGAGCAGTTTTTGGCGCGCCCGCGGAGAAAAATCCGTGGGACGAGCACTTTTATCACCGCCTCTGAAGGGAAAAGCGGCGGTCCGCGCACTTTTTGAGCGGATCAGCACTCTTTGCAGTGCGGACGCTCATGGTGTCCGGCTCCAGCCGGACCCGAACGCGCCCACGCTACTCGACAACGACGCGGGGTGAACCCTCCTCGATGTCACCGATCACCGCGGCGCGCTGAAAGCCCTCGCGTCGAAAGCACTCGAGCACCACGTCGACTGTCTCGGGCGCACACGCGACAAGCAAGCCGCCGCTCGTCTGCGGATCGGTCAGGATCGCCTGCTCGACGCCACCGAACGTCGTCAGATCGACGAGGCCGCCGTAACTCTTCCAGTTGCGAGCGGAACCTCCGGTGACGAACCCGGTCGACGCCAGCACTCGAGCGTCGACGAGAAGCGGCACGGAGCTCCAGTGCAGGCGCGCGCGCACGTTGGAGCCGCGGCACACTTCGAGCAGGTGCCCGAGGAGCCCGAAGCCGGTGACATCAGTCATCGCGTGCACGCCAGGGAGCTGCGCCAAAAACACGCCCGGCGTATTCAGTTGCGTGGTGCTGGCAATCAGCTCGCGGTATTGCGCCTCGGTCACCTTCTGCTTCTTGACCGCGGCGCCGTAGAGGCCGACACCGAGCGCCTTGCCGAGCACGAGCACGTCACCGGGCTTCGCCTCGGCGTTGCGTTTGATGTGGCGCGGATTGACGAGACCAATGGCCACGAGCCCGTAGATCGCCTCGACGGAATCCACGCTGTGGCCGCCGGCGACCGGAATACCCGCACGCTGACAGACCGACTCGCCGCCCTCGAGAATGCGTCTGATGGTGTCGACCGGCAGTTTGTCGATCGGCATGGCGACGAGCGCCAGGGCGAACAGCGGCCTCCCGCCCATCGCGTACACGTCAGAGATCGCGTTGGTAGCGGCAATGGCGCCAAAGTCGAACGGGTCGTCGACGATCGGCATGAAGAAATCGGTGGTCGCAACGATGGCCTGTTCGTCGCTGATGCGATACACCGCCGCATCGTCGCTCGTCTCGGTGCCGACAAGGAGATCCGATGGAATCAGACCTCGGCCAGATTGTGCGAGGATCTGTTCCAACACCGCCGGAGCGAGCTTGCAGCCGCAGCCTCCACCGTGCGACAGGCTGGTGAGTGATACCGTCGGATTCATCTGTTCAGAAATTCGTGTCCAGCTGCGACTTGATCCAGGCGACGCGGCGGTGAAGGAAATCCTTCAGCAACGCGATCTCAGCGCCGTAGGAATTGTCTCGCGGCGGAAACTGCGGCCAGCGGCGGAAGTCCCGATCCGCGGCGTCACCGACCTGGACGGCCATCCTGTCGACGACGCGGTCCAGGTCGTCGGCCGCGAACTCACCGTTCAGCAGCGCCTTGAAGCGCGCCCGATATCGTGACCGGAAGTCCGGATCGCGAAACAGAAGCCGCCACCACCCCTCGTTGAAGTAGTCGGTCGCGTTCCACGTCTGGTTCCACTCTTCGGGCTCACCGGTGCGCGGGTCGTACGGAGTCCCGAGGCTGCGATCGAAATCCCACACCGGGCCCGCCACCAGCCGGCCACCGCGCTCCTTGTAAAAGTACGCACTGAAGCGGAGGCCGTCGACGTTCTTGGCCAGGGCGTTGATGATGTTGTGATCGATCCATGCGTCGACGTCGATGAACTGCGAGTAGTGCTGGCCGGTGACGGGATGCTTGAAGTCCGCAGCGCTCGCGGCTTGCCGGAAACCGTCGATGAAGGAGCGGATGAAGTCGAGCTGCGGCGTCCGTGCGGCGGCCATCATGTCCGCGGCGTCCGGATACACGAACTGCAGTCCCCTGCCCGCCGCATAGAAGTCGGGCACGCCCTTGTCGATGCGCAGGATGAACCCGCCCGTCATCGCCGGGTCGCTTGCAGCCGACTCGGGCAGTCTGCTGACGTTCACGCGCTCGGGACCGCGCTCGATCTTCTCGATCAGCGTGAAGAACCCGAGAAAATTTCCCGCTCGCACGTCACCGCCGTCGTCGACCATGAACACTTCGGCGAAGCGCGTGCGCGGCGCGTAACGCCCGATGCGGTTGCTGAGCTCGAAGGCGAGCGCGTTCCTGATCAGCGCGCGATCGTAGACGATGGGATCCGACAGCACCCAGTCGGCGTTGCTCGGCATCCCCAGCAGCGGCCGATCGCCGTCGGAATCCGCGTCGTCGGCGCGCAGCTCGATGGCGTATTGCTTCTTCGGAAAGAGCCGCGACGTCTCGCCGCGGACGTGAATGCCTATGCGCGCATCGAGCGCGGCGCGGCCGACCATGCGGGTGGTGCCTGCGTTCGGCTGCAACACCTGGAGCGCCGCCGGGATGTATTCAGTCCCGAAGGAATCCAGCGCTCCCGCCTCGAACGTATGAATCGGATGACTGGCAGATGGCTCGTGAAACTCTGCGTATCCGGGTCCAAGCGCAAGTAGATTTCCGTGGCGACCGGTCCCTGAAGTCCCCCGTCAGGCACGATGGCAACCGCCCGGATACGTGTCGATTTATCGAGGGTGATGCGCTGCCGGTAAATGGGCGACATCGCAGTCGGCAGCGAGCCGTCGAGTGTGTAGTGAATGGAGGCTCCGGTCTGGGCGCTAAGGGCGACGGTTTCGCTGCCGACGAACGTTCCCGCGCTCGGGCTGAAGCGAACCGCCAGTGCATTTGACTGGAGGGTCGGCGAGGACTCCAGTCGGTACGAGCACGTAAGGAGGACGAGCGTCAGCGCCGCGTGGCGCGCTCGCAGAATCCACGTCCTACTCGCCGTCGACATCAGCGCTATGAGTTTAGTCCGGCGTCGGCTTTGTCATCCGCGAGGGGTGCTGCTCCCAGGAATGCGTCCATCGCCCGAGCCGAAAACACGAGCGCCGCGCCGGCGTTGATCGCAATGGCGACACCGAGGGTTTCGGCAACTTCCTCCGCCGTCGCTCCCTGCTTCCGTGCCGCCTCGACGTGGGTGGTGATGCATCCATCGCATTGGCGCGTGACGCCGACGGCAATCGCGATCAGCTCCCGCGTCTTCGCATCGAGATGCGCCGTCTTGCTTCCAGCATCGCTCAGCTCGCGGTAACCGCGTACGGTCGCGGGCGTTCGCCGACCCAGATCGCCGATTCGTTTCGAGAGGGCCTGCCGGTATCCATCCCAGTCGAGCATCATCGCGTCACCTCACTTCGGACCGCCCACGTGACCTCTGCCATGAATCCTCCGCTGAACTCTAACACCCGGGGAGGAATCAACCTGTGCAGCGACTGGGCGCCTGACGGAACCCCGCTCACGGAATGATCATGTGGAGGCGGTCTTCCGACCGCTTCCACATGATTGGTCTCGCGATCGGCGCCGTCAGCGAGACAACAACACTACTCGGCGCCCTCATCAGCAACGGCCGCCCGTGCGCGCTTGGGCTCCTTGGTCATGCCGGTACGCGACTGTGACATGAGCTCGCGTGCGATCTGCGTGAGCAGGGTATCGGCGACTTCCTCCTCCGCCAGCGACTTGCAGAGCAGCTCCGCGGCCTCGGGCAGCCCCGCCTGTCCCGCCATCGTTCGCGCTGTGCCGTACGCGGAGATCTCGTAGTGTTCCACCCTCTGTGCGGCGGCGATGAGCGCCAGGTCCGCTGCCGCGTCGTCCATCTCCTGACCTTCTGCCATGACTTCCTCGCCCTCCTCGACGAGGCCTGCCATGCCCTTGCAGGTCTTCCCTTTCGCCGGCACGCCGATCAGCTGAAACACCTCCTTCAGCCGTTCCACCTGAGCTTTCGTCTCCTCGAGATGATGCTCGAGCGCCATCTTCAGCCCGTCGCTACGGGCGGCCTTTGCCATTTTCGGCAGGGCCTTCACCAGCTGGCTCTCGGCGTTGAGAAGATCGCGGAGTTGTTCGGCCAGGAGTTCCTCGACCATTTCGACATCCCCGGCAGAACTGGTCGTGCGGTCGTCAACGCCACCCGCTGGCCGCGCCTGCGCCATATCCTGAAACGCGGGGGCCTCGACGAATTGAAAGTCACCGCCGCTGTTCCATGCCCCGCGCGCGTCGATTTCTCCGTCTTCGCCGACGCCGGTTGAGTCGTTGAAGAACTGGTCGACCAGGCCTGGAGTCGGCGGAATCCTGCCGATCACGAAGCGTGGCTTGTTCATGCTCTCGAGGGCGGCCGTAAACGCCTTCATGTGCGTAATTTCGCGCGTCATCAGGAACTGCAGGGCGTCCTTCGTCCCGGCGTCGGTCGTGAAATTGATCAAACGCTCGTAGACGATTTTTGCCCGTGCCTCGGCGGCAATGTTGCTGCGGAGGTCGACGTCGAGCTCACCTGTGATTTTCAGATAGTCAGCGGTCCACGGGTTTCCCTGTGAGTTGAACAGGTTCACTCCGCCGCCGCCGGCGATGGCGATGAGCGGATCCTCCTCGGCCGCCTGACGATCGAATTTCGTCGGCTTCAGGTGCATACGCGCGAGCGTGCCGACGATCTCGAGATGGCTCAGCTCCTCCGTTCCGATGTCCATCAGGAGGTCTTTGCGCTCGGGATCCTCGCAGTTCAATCCCTGAATCGAATACTGCATTGCCGCTGCAAGCTCGCCGTTGGCGCCGCCGAACTGTTCGAGCAGCATGTTGCCGAACGCGGGGTCCGGGCTGTCGACGCGGACCGTATACATCAACTTCTTGACATGGTGATACATGAACCCTCCGCGCACCTGGGATTCGATGACGGTGCAGTGCGGATTCAGCACGAACCATTCCGCGCCGGGACACCTGATGGAAGTAGGACTCACGATGAAAGATTGCTGGCGGAATTCTTGCGGCGCGTGCTGGTATGGTCAGAGGAATGGTGGCCGGTGCGATTGCCGGATTGGCTGGCACGTTGGCGATGAACGAGGCGCAACGCGCATGGACACGTGTTGCGGACGGTCACGCACCTGACTCAGCAGGCGGCCGCCACGACGCACGCGATTGGCAGGAGCGGAGCGAACACCAGAACTCGAACGAGCTCGCGGCTCAAGGCATCGCTGGTGTCGTTCTTGGCCGCCGGTTGACGCGAGCGGAGCTGCGGTTTGCCGCGCCGCTTGCCCATTTCCTGTTCGGCGCTGCGATGGGTGCGCTGTACGGCGCCTACGCCGAGCGTCGCCAGGCGACCGCTTCGGGCGCGGCATTCGGGACGACGGTCTGGCTGGTCGCGGATGAAATTGCAATGCCGCTGCTTGGACTATCGGATTCCACGGCGCGACGTCCTCTTGAAATGCATCTACAGTCGCTGGTTTCCCACCTCATCTTCGGCACCGCGACAGAAATGACGCGCCGTCGTATTCGTCGTGCGGCGTGATGGTGCGGACCGGATCATTGCGCCATCGTGACGGCAACACATCATTGTGGGCCAGTCAGTGGGAACCTGTTCAGACGCGCGTCCAGTCGAATTTCGCAGGCGCGCCCGCTCCATAGGTGTTCAGCGCGCCGGCTGGCCCGACCGCATTCGGCCGGCTGAAGACCCAGTTCTGCCAGGCTGACAGCCGGCCGAAGACACGCGTAGCCTGTGTTTCCGGTAGTGGGAAGCGGAGATTCGCCTCCATACCGGTCAAGGCGTCCGGCGACAACGCGACGCGCGTCTCGATCGCCTGCCGGAGCTCGTCGTCCCAGTCGAGCGAGTCCGGCGTCGCCGTGACGAGGCCGAGCGCAAACGCATCGGCGGGCGGGAGCGCCACATTCACCTTCGCCGCGGCCGACCGCACCGCAGCGGCTGAGGACAGTCGTGACTCGAGCCTCGATACACCGGCGACCGTGGGCAGCGCGCCGAGGTTCATCGCCGACAGGGTGACCTGCGCCGGCGCACCCTCCCCATCGTCGTCACGCATGTAGGCACGATCTGCCGCCAGCAGCAGCTCGCACAGCGTCCCGGCGAAGCACGACTCCGGCGTCACGATCGCGTACATCGAACGCGACGAGACGTCGAGGCGCGCGAACGTCCGCCGCACAATTCCCAGGACCTCGCGGACGAACCAGTGCTGTTGGTTCCCAAGAATGAACTCATCGGTGGCGAGCAGGTGGCGGGCAGCACCTCGTGTTTCAAGCAGCCACAGACCGAGCGCGGTCTCGTTCGTCCGCAGGTGCAGAATCGCGTCGTCGAGCGCACGCGCCATCGCCAGTGGCCACCAGGCCGCACCGAGCGCCAGCGCCTCGTCTGTGGAGGCCACGTTCGCGTCCGGTGCGCTGACCGTCAACGTTGCCGTGCGTTTTTCACGGTCGAGCGACACGTGGACGTGCGTGTATTCGATCGCGTCCTCACGAATCGTCCGCTCGACCGGCGGCAGCGTAATGCCTGTGGCCCGTTGCGGCCGATCGCTCGTCGCGGCAAGCGCGAGGGCGCGCTCCTTGACACGAGCGCCGAACTCCTGCGTGCGGATGGCCGCGTCCACCAGCTTCCACTCGACCGCACGCTGTCCACGGATACCGTCCGCGGTCGTGCAGAAGATGTCGGCGTGATCCCGACGAACCTGTCGTTTGTCGATGAGCCGGGTCAGGCCGCCGGTGCCTGGCAACACGCCGAGCAGCGACACTTCCGGCAGACTGACGGCCGACGATCGGTCGTCAACGAGGACGATCTCGTCGCAGGCGAGCGCGAGCTCGTAGCCGCCGCCGGCCGTCGTGCCATTGCAGGCGGCGATGAACTTCAGTCCGCTATGGCGGCTGGAATCCTCCATGCCATTGCGCGTCTCGTTCGTGAACTTGCAGAAGTTCACCTTCGCCGCGTGGCTCGACTGCGCCAGCATGTAGATGTTCGCGCCGGCGGAAAAGATCCGGTTCTTCGCGCTGGTGAGCAGTACCACCCGCACCTGCGGATGCTCGAAGCGAATCCGTTGCAGCGCGTCGTGCAGCTCGATGTCGACGCCGAGGTCGTACGAGTTGAGCTTGAGCCGGTACCCAGGCCGCAACCCGCCGCCCTCGTCAACGTCCATCGTCAACGTCGCGACCTGGCCGTCAACGTCGAGTTTCCAGTGGCGATAGCGCGAAGGGTCGGTCCGGAAATCGACGGGAGCTTCGGTGTCCGTTACGCTCGATTCACTCATGATGTCCTACTGAGGCGCCCCCGCAGCTTGAAACGCTGTACCTTGCCGGTGGCCGTCGTCGGAAGCGCGTCGACGAACTCCACCCAGCGTGGACGCTTGTACTCCGCCAGTCGGCTGCGCGCAAATTGCTGCAGCTCCGCGGCCAGCTCCGGAGTCCCGACCGTGCCATCGCGCGGGACGACGTACGCCAGCGGCTTGACGAGCCCATCCTGATCGGCACGCCCGACGACGCCGCACGCCAGCACGGAGGAGTGCTCGAGCAGCGTGTGCTCGAGTTCAGTCGGACTCACCCATAAGCCGCCGACCTTCAACATGTCGTCCGATCGTCCCGCGAACCAGTAGCAGCCGTCATCATCCTGGTAGTAGTGATCGCCGGTCCGAATCCACTCGCCCTGAATGGTGCTCTTCGTCAGTTCGTGACGGTTCCAGTACATGGCGCACGTGGAATCGCCCTTGATCAGCAGGCTGCCGACCTCGCCTGTCGTCACGGGCGTGCCGTCGTCGTGAACCAGCTTCGCTTCGTAGCCAGGTACCGGCACGCCGCTCGATCCGGGCCGCACGCTGCCGCGGCGGTTGGAAATGAAGATGTGCAGGACTTCAGTCGATCCGATGCCGTCGAGGATCTCCACCCCGAAGCGGTCGCGGAACCGCGTCAGGACGGCGGGCGGCAGCGACTCGCCGGCCGACACCGCACAGCGGATGCTCGACAGGTCGAATTCCCGGGCCTCGTTGCGGTGCGCGAGCATCATCGCGTAGTGCGTCGGCACCGAGAAGAACAGCGTCGGCCGGCAGCGCTCGATGATGTCGTAGACGATCGGCGGTGTCACCGGCCCGGGCCAGAGAATCGACGTCGCGCCGACGGCGAGCGGAAAGTACATGGCGTTGCCGAGGCCGTAGGCGAAGAACAGCTTGGCCACGCTGAAGCAGCGATCGGCGGGTTCGATGCCAAGCACGCCGCGTGCGTAGGACTCGGCGCAGACCACCATGTCGTGCTGCAGGTGCACGCAGCCTTTCGGGCGCCCGGTGCTGCCGGAGGAGTAGAGCCAGAAGGCGGGCGCATCGCAGCTCGTTGGTTCGGCCTGCAGATCGGCGGAGCTGCGGGCGATGAGCGCGTCGAAATCGACCACACGATCGCCCGAGCCGCCGCCGACGATCACGACGTCGCGCACCGATCGAGATCGCGACACCGCCTCCGCGATTTTCGGATACAGCTCCCTGCTGACGATGGCGACGGCAGCATGCGAGTCGCGCAGTGCGAATTCATAATCCGCGGGTGTCCACAGCGTGTTGAGAGGAATCGGAATTGCGCCGATCTTGATCGCCCCGAAAAACGCAGCGACCATCTCGGGGCTGTCGAGCATCAGCAGGAGGACGCGCTCCTCCGGGCGGACGTCGAGCTCGGTCTGCAGCGCCGAGCCGGTCCGGTTCACGAGCTCGAATAGATCCTGGTAGGACACACGCCGCTGCTCGCATTCGATGGCGATGGACGCGCCTCGCCCGTCGGCGATGTGCCGGTCAACAAAGTGCGTGGCGGCGTTGAAGACGTCGGGAAGCGAGTGCATCACCATATCCCCTTGCGGCTTCCGGCTTCCGCCTCCGCTGAAGCGACGACGGACGACCGCAGCCTTGGCGAAGATGGTCAGCCGGAAGTCGGGGCAACCGCCTCGAAGCGCTCGATAATCTCCGCCGGCCATGGCACAGCGCGCATCGGCTGCCCGGGTGCTGTACTGACGCACGCAACCGTCATCGTCCCGAGCGCGACGGTCTCGCCGGCGAGCGACAACTCGCACGCGTAGGCGATCGTCTTCTCGCGAATCGACGTGATGCGAATCAGCGCCTCGAATTCGTCCTCGAACCGCAGCGGCCGACGGTAGTCGAACGTGGCCGCGACCCTGGGAAGTCCGATGCCGGCCCCGGGTCTCGCGCCGGCGCTGCGCCACAACTCGTACTCGGCTTCTTCCATATAGCGGAAGAACCAGCTGAAATGCACGATGCCGGCGCCATCGACTTCGTAGAAGCGGACGCGCCGATGGAGTCGGTACTCTGACGTTCGCTTCATCATCGCCACCGCTCGAGGAACGTTGCCGCCGCCGTTTCCACTGCCGCGCGGCAATCGAGATGCGGCGAGTGGCCGCAGTTGTCGAGGAGGAGCGTTTCAACCTCTCCCGATATTGCCCCGGCGATTGCTTCCACCTGCCGCAGCGTGCCGTATTCGTCGTCTCGTCCCTGGATGACGAGCGTCGGGCAGGCGACGCCGGGCAGTATGTTCTCGATCGTCCAGTGGCGGAACTCGTCGCTGAGCCAGATCCGCGTCCACGACTCGAACAGACGATCCGTATTCTCACCGTGATGGCGCCCGAGGCCCGTCCGCAGTTCGGCCGATGACGCGAAGCTGTCGCGGACCATCGCGATGCTCGCCACGGTCAACGGCTCGACGAAGACGTGCGGCGCCTCGAGCACGAGCGCGCGGACCGCCTTGCCCGATCCCGCATAGATCAACGCGATGGAACCGCCGTCACTGTGCCCGAAGAGGACCGGGCGCGAGACAGCGAACGCCGCGAGCACTTCCGGCAGCACGTCGAGCGCTTCACGGTGCATGAACTGCGGCGAGAGCGGCTCATCGAACGGGTCCGAGCCGCCGTAGCCCTGGCGGTTGTAGACAAGTCCACCCCAGCGCAGCCGCGCGCAGAGAGCCGCCGGGAACGCCCGCCACCGGCTGATCGCCCCAAGACCCTCGTGCAGAAAAACGATCGTCGGAGCTTCGCGTGGGGAGGGACCGTGCCACTCGTATTCGAGCCGGCGCCCGCCGACTGTCACGAACCGCGAAGCCGCCGTCGCCACAGTCGCGATCAATTGAAGCGGACGTACTCGAAGTCGAGCGGATGGCCGTTGATCCCGGTCCGCGGCGGCGCAATCCAGTTGGCGAACTTCCCCAGCTCGACGACCCGGCCGGACATCAGCGACTGCACGAACGCATAATCCTTCTCGCCCGGCAGCCAGCGGCCCCGGCGCGCATTCCACTCCTCTTTGCTCACCAGTTCACCGTCGGGCGTGATGTGATGGCCGGCGAAATTGCCGATGGCGCGATGGAATCCCTTGTGCGGGAGGCGGAGCCTGAACGGAAGGCCGGCGCGCTCGATGTGCCGATTCCAGCGATCGACGCCCGCCTGCACCTCGCCGATGTAGTCGTCGCGCAGGCGTTCGTTCAACGCCGACAACGCCGCCGCCTCACGATCGACGACCTTGCCGTCGGCGACGTCGCCAACGGTGTAGGTCGTTTCGTTGAGCACATGGTCGTCGTCAATTTTCGTTTCGCCGTAACGCCCCTTGAGCCCGCAACTGAAATACGTCGCCGCATTCGACGAGACGTCGGAGCCGAACAGGTCGAGCGTGATGCTGTAGTGGAAGTTCAGATAGCGCTGGATCGTCGGCAGATCGATCACGCCGAGCGCGCGCACGTGGTCCGGATCGTCGACCTTGTTCTCCGCCATCACCTCCGCGGTGCGTTTGACGATTCGACCGACGCCGGTCTCGCCGACGAACATGTGATGTGCTTCTTCCGTGAGCATGAAGCGGCACGTGCGGGCGAGCGGATCGAAGCCGGATTCGGCCAGTGACGACAGCTGGAACTTGCCGTCGCGATCGGTGAAGAACGTGAACATGTAGAAGGCGAGCCAGTCGGGCGTCGGCTCGTTGAAGGCCCCGAGAATCCGCGGATTGTCGGCATCGCCGGAGCGCCGCTCGAGCAGCGCCTCGGCCTCCTCGCGGCCATCGCGCCCGAAGTAACGGTGCAGCAGATACACCATCGCCCACAGATGGCGTCCCTCCTCGACGTTCACCTGATAGATGTTGCGCAGGTCGTAGAGCGATGGGCACGACATGCCGAGCATCCGCTGCTGCTCCACCGACGCCGGTTCCGTGTCGCCCTGCGTCACGATGATGCGCCGGAGGGGCGAGCGGTATTCGCCCGGCACGTCCTGCCAGGCGGCTCGCCCCTTGTTGACGCCGAAGTTCACCTCGCGGTCTGCCGTCGGCGGCGCCAGGAAGATCCCCCAGCGGTAGTCGGGCATCTTCACGTAATCGAAATGCGCCCAGCCTTCGGGGTCCACGCTGATCGCCGTGCGCAGGTAGACGTCGTAGTTGCGGCTGTCGTCGGGCCCCATGTCGTACCACCAGCCCATGTACGCGGGCTGCCAGTGCTCCAGCGCGCGCTGCAGCACGCGGTCGCGGCCGAGATCGACGTTGTTCGGAATTCTGTCGCCGTAGTCGACGCTGCTGTGCATGGCCGGACAGGCTCCTACGGATGTGAACGATCGTTTCAGAATCGTAGTAGCCGCGCTCGCAGGCGTCAAACGGGCAGCGCCGTTTCCAATGTCGGCGCCCACGATCAAGGCGTAATATTGGCGCGCGAGGAGACGCTCAATGATCAGTTCGCTCGTCGTGATGGCCGCGGCTGCTCTACTTCAGCAGCCGACCTGTGATGCGCTGAAGACGATCTCGCTGCCGCAGACGACGATTACCGCGGCGGAAATCGTCACCGCCGGAGCTGCGCAGCCCGGACGAAGCGGCCGTGGTGGACCGGCGGCGCCGCTGCCGGCGTACTGCCGCGTCGCGGCGACGCTCACGCCGTCGGCCGACTCGCACATCGAGATGGAACTGTGGCTGCCGTCTGAGAACTGGAACGGCAAGTTCCTCGCCGTCGGCAACGGCGGATGGGCCGGCAACATCCAGTTCGACGCCATGGCCGCTGGGCTGCGGCGTGGGTACGCCGTTGCCTCCAACGACACGGGTCACAAGGGCGGCAGCGCGGAGTTCGCCATCGGACATCCCGAGAAGCTGATCGACTTCGGCTACCGCGCGATGCACGAAATGGCGGTGCAGTCGAAGAAACTCGTGCAGGCGTTCTACAACCGCGCGGCGCAGCTGTCGTACTACCAGGGCTGCTCCACCGGCGGCCGTCAGGGAATGATGGAAGCGCAGAAGTACCCGGACGACTTCGACGCCATCATCGCCGGCGCACCGGTCTACAACATGGTCCACCTCAACGTGTCACAGGTTTCGCTCCAGGTGGACATGCTGAAGAACGCGTCGCGACTCGTCTCACCCGAGAAGCGGACGCTGTTCGCCAACGCCGTCGTCGCCGCCTGCGATCAGCGCGACGGCGTGAAGGACGGCATCGTCAGCGAACCGCGCGCCTGCAGGTTCGATCCGGCTGTGCTCGCATGTCAGGCAGGTGACTCGCCGGATTGCCTCACCGCCCCGCAGGTCGAGAACGCGAAGAGCGCATGGGCGTCGGTCAAGACGAAGGACGGTGCACTCGTTTATCCCGGGCGCTCACCGGGTTTCGAGTCCGGATGGCGCATCCCGACTCCGGATTCACCGCTCAATCCGCTGTTCACCGACATGGTGCGCTACGTCGGACGCCAGGATCCCAAGTGGGATCCGATGACGTTCAACCTGGAAACCGATCTCGCGCTCGCGATGAAGAACGCAGCATTCGTCGAAGCGACCAATCCTGACCTGTCGAAGTTCAAGGCACGCGGCGGCAAGCTGCTGCTCTATCACGGCTGGGCCGACCCTGGCCCGGCGCCGGAAAACACGATCAACTACTACGAAGCCGTACACAAGAAGCTTGGCGGCAAGCAGGACGACTGGATGCGTCTGTTCCTGATGCCGGGCGTCGGCCATTGCGGCGGGGGCGTCGGACCCGACCAGGCCGACTTCCTTGGAGCGCTCGAGCGCTGGCGCGAGAAGGGCGAGGCGCCGGCGCAGATCGTGGCGACGCGCCCCGCCGGTCGCGGCGCGCCGCCGCCGGCTGCCAGCGCGCCGGCAACGATGTCGCGACCGTTGTGTCCATTTCCTCAGGTCGCGCGCCACAAGGGTTCGGGGAGTACCGACGAGGCGGCGAACTTTGCCTGCGTCGCCCCATGAACACATATCTCGGCTAACTGCGAACGTCGAACGTCCGCGCGACCGGGCCCAACAGACCGGCCAGCCTCGATTTGTCGGTGTTCACAGCGGGTTCGACGAATTGGATCCGCTTCACGCTGTCTGCCCCGAACAGCCGTCCGACCGTCAGCAGGAGATCGAGGTCCGATTTAATCGTGTCTGCAACGGACGTTTTCCCCACCTCCTGCAGACCCGGATAGTCGAGGTCGCTCAGACTGACGGCGTCGCGTCCGCGCTTGACGCGGTGGTTCGCGATGACCGTGCTCTCCGCGAGGATATCGAGGATCCGTGCCTTCCATCCCGCGGACAGGTGAGGAACGACAGCGCGGAACCAGAGCGTGCCAAGCAGCTTTCTGACTTCGGCGCCCTCGATGGTTATCTCGTATCCGGCATCGTTGGCCGCAACAGCGAGTGCCGCCGGGTCCGATCGGTTCACCGCAATCGCCAGCTCCCAGAGACTCGAAAAGGATTTGGCGCTCTCAGTGGACGCGCCCTGTGCCGATGCCGGCGGGGCGGCGGCGAACGGAATCGGCTGTACAGGCTCGGTGACGGATATGGGTTCGCGCGCCTCACGAAAACGCACGTTCATCGGGCGTTCAGTGGCAAACGACCAGTCGATCTCGAGAGCCTGGTGCGGACCTGTATCTTCGGCAAACAGCGCCGTGACGCCCCACGGCCTGGGCACATCGACCGCGCGCGCATAGAGAGGGTTATACGGACTCTTCGCTCGTGATCCCATCGCCGCGGTGGCGAGGCAGCCCTTAATCCTGGCGTCGATGACGTTCGACCATTGCCCCTGGATGCACACCAGGGAAGTGCCGGCCGGTTTGCTGAAGGCGAAAAACGGATTCTCACAGCAGCGCTGCACCGCTTCGTCGACTTGCGTGTGCGACGGGTCCTGACCCGCCGGCGGATCGACTTCAGCAAAGGCAATGCGGAACCTGCCGTGTCCAGCGAACAGCATAGAGAGATCGGACGGATCGACTTGAGACAGTTCCCACAGCACATAAATCAACCCGCGCAGGCCCCGTGCGATCGGCAGGTTCATCCGCTCCCAGACCACCGATTGCGGCTGCGGATCGCTGTCCGTGTATCCGCGATCATTGAGGATTTCCATCAACCTGATCCCGGCGGCATCGAACTGTGCGGCGACCTGGAGCGCATGGTCGTAGCGACGCTTGTCTACTTCATGGCGCTCGAAGGAGGGACGGACAAAGATCGGAAGCACCAGCTTCCTGTGCTGACGCGCCATCTGGGCGAGCGGAAACATGGTGCCGGCACCAGTTCCTTTGCCGCCGGTGCCAATCAGGATCACAGCCGAGTGCCGCTGAATCAGCGCGTCCACCGCGTCGCTGGACTCCTGCAGCGCCTCTCTGGCGACGTCGGGGTTATGGCGCGCGCCGATGTGGCCGGTCGTGTGTGGTCCGATGAGCAGACGTTCTTCGAGCGGCACGTCTACCAGCGAGAACTCATTGGTATCCAGAAATCGCGTCGTCACCGCATCGTGCAGCCGTTGCGCGTAGGTCGCATCCGTCTTCTCCGCGACGGCGATATCGCGGTAGAACAACGCTTTCAACGAACGCAGAATGTTTCCGCCCCCGCCGCCTGTACTCAAAAGAAGGATGTTCACCTGCTACCTGCCCTCTGATCTTCTGTAAGTTGGAATGGCACCACGACCCATGGCCCCTGCGCATACGGACGACCGCTCACGAACGACCGATTCCTCAGATTGCCGAGCACTCGCGTGACGTCGTACTCCAGATTGTTTCTGTGATCCGCCAGATTCGGGTACCGTCGTCCCCTGTTCGGCGCGAGCAGCACCTCGACCCGCGCACGATGCGGCGCGAAGCGCACCTGCGACTGAATCGGTCGATCCGCGCTGCCCGGCTGAATCAGCGGACGTTCGAATTCGCGGACGAATCGCTCGGCGAACGGCCGCATGATCGCCAGCACCATTGCCCGCTGCCGGAGATATTGATCGCCGCTGTGGGAGACGAACGCGATGACAGCGACCAGCAGCCCCCACAAGACGACATTCGAGTCGAGCTGCCCGAGCGAGGAGAGCAGGCGTGCACGTACAGCCGAAAGAGGCGGCGCAACCGTTGCGCGTGACTGCGTGACGGCGATGGGCGTATTCACGAGGCACGCACGCCACCCGGTGAGAATGTGGTCATACTTCGATTTCGAAACGAATCGCGCGGTTGCCGGATCGAGGATCTGAAACCACGGCTGGCGGGTGTCGCTCGCGTTGCCGGTGAGCCGGCCGGCGAGCTGGGCGGCAGTGTCACCGCGCTGAACCGGGACGCATAGAAGTCGCTGCCCAAGCGCCTCCTGAGATGCGAGGACGCTGAGCAGGATGGCGAGCATGAGGGTGCACGCAGGGCGCTTCCGTGACAGGGTCGACCTCATCGGTTTGTCATCCAACACACTTCGCCGTGAAATGAGCGGTCAATCCGTGTACCAGCGCGATCAGCCGAAAGTCGCTGGGGTTTCACGGAGAGGAGAGCTTGTGTGCGGGCTGTTCGTGTCCGAGCCGGAGGTCGTGAGGTGGCACTGGGTGAGGACGCCACAGCGCGACGCCCTCAGCGTTTCCGCTATCTGCGCGCGAAGCGGTAATTCCCGGATACGTGCTTCACGTACAGTCCGCCGTCGATGAATTCGATGCCGAGGCCGTACAGTCCAGTGAATTCCGTATTCGAGGTCGCGACGAGCCGCTGCATGCCGCGTCCGTCCATGTCTCCTATTAGCGTGCCGCCCTCGGCCGTGATGACGAGCGTGCGCCCGGACGCCAATGGTGAGCCGACGAGCTGCGCGCTCCGCCAGTACGGCGGCTGCTCGAGGTAGGTGCCGACGTAGCGGCTGAGAATCTCCGCCGCGACCTTCACCTCGTTCCTGCGATCGTCGGCCGCAGTCCCTATCCAGTGCACGAGACTCCGGCCCGCGCCTTCATTGCAGACCCACTCGAGCATCTCGGTGTCGGCGGCATAAGCGGCCGTCGTCTTGACGGTCCACGGCCTGGCGTAGGCATCGGGATCCGACAACGTGACCTCGACGTCGAGCGTGCCGAAGTTCGGCCGGCGGTACCGTTCGGTGAGGCGCAGCTTCTCCGTGTGCGGGTGGCCGTCGCGATCGAGCCAGCTGCCGGCGTGGAAACCCATGGCCTCGACGACGAGCGTGTCGCCTTCCCAATGGCCCACCGAATAACCCATCCACGACGGGTTCGGATCGGATTCCAGCGTGCGGCCGTCCATCCACACCTGGCGGTAGGTGAGATCGGGATTCAGCATGAGCATGAGCTGCGGCGTCTGGACGATGCGCACCATCTCGGAGCCGGTGCTGTCGCCGGACATGGCGTAGGCAGGCCCGAGCGGCAGGCAGCGGACCTGCATTCCGTCCTTGCCGAGATCCTCGCGTCGCTGTTCCAGCAGCGTTCGCGCCCACGGCAGGATCTCGTCCGGCGCGAGATCCGCGGCAATGTTGCGGGCGTACTTCGGAGAGTTCTTCAACCACAGCCCGGAGAGATCGGGTTTGCCGTCGGTCGTGCGCGGCGCCGGCGCAACGAGGTTCGGCTTGCCGTCAGGCGTGCGTGGAATTCCAGCGGTCGGTTGCTTCAGCCACTGGGCGGCAGCGAGTTGCCCGCCCAGCACGAGAGTGATGACAGCAATTGCAAACGCCTTCATGGCCATCCTCCGTGAGCGGCCGGATTCTGCCACGAAACCACCGGGAGCCGGAACGGCCACTTGATCGGTTCCGGCGCCCGGATCAGGACTCCTTCGATTACTTGGCCGGAGCGGGCGCTGGCGCCGGAGCCGCTGGCGGAGTCGGGGGCGCGTTCGTGTTGTCGATGTCGTGGTGAACGAGCCACTTGCCATCGCTGCCGCGCTTCAGAATCACGAGGTATTTGCCCGTGTCGGTCATCGCGTTTCCGCCGGCCTTCGGTGTCACCGTAATGGAGTAGCTGCCATGCTCATGTGCGATGTCACCGACGATCTCAGTCTCCCCGGGCGTGATGGTGATGTTCGCCGTGTTCTTCGCGAACATCTCTTTCAGCGAGTTCTCAATCGCTGCGCGGCCGTTGATCGCAGGCGCGTGGTCGGGCAACGAGATTGCGTCCTCCGCGAACAGCGCAGCCACACCGGCCGCGTCGCCCGCGTTGTAGGCGGCTACGTATCGATTTCGCACGTCGGCGATGGGAGCGGTGTCTGTAGTCGTTGCCTGTGGCGTCGAGCTCGTGCACGCAGCGACGAGCAGCAGCGAGGACAGGAACGGAAGCAATCGCAATCCAGGGGTCATCGGCGCACCTCCACGGCGGATCCTATGCGTTGAACTGCAGCTCGACAACACGAATCCACTGGCGAGCAACGCTCCTACTTACGCCGGACCTCCACCTCGATCAGCTCCAACGGCGTGGTGCCGCTGTTCGAAATCTCGTGCCGCGCGCCGGTGTCGAAGAAGCCCCACTGCCCCGGTTCGTTGAATTCGAACGTTGCCGGACCGGTCGCGACCCCTTTGCCGGCGCTGTCCTGCAGCACGACGACCGGCGCTTTGTGTTGGTGGGCAGACGTCTTCTCGCCGGGCGCCAGCACCAGACGATGGACGCGGAAGAATCGGTTGCTCATCTCCGACTTCCCGCTGAAGCCAGCGGCCTCGTCGGTGACGGCCTCGTCACCGCCTGCGGTTTCGTTGATCACGCCGATCGCTCGATACAGGCCGGTTCCGTTGTTGTGGATCCGATGGGTGACGGCGCGATCGGCGTAGCTCAGATCGCTCATCAACCGGGGACGGAACCGTGGCGGTCCACCCGCCCGCGGCGGTGCCGCTGCGGGTGGCGCCGCCGGTGGTGCACCGGCTCGTGCCGGCCCGCCCGGCGCGCCGGCTCCCCGCCCGCGCGCGCCCCATTCTTCTCCGAGGATCTGCGTGCGCGTCTGCGAGTCGGCAACCGTCAAGTAGAACACCGGCCATTCGTGCGTGTGGAACCACGACATGTCGCCGGGCGGAATCTGGAGATCGATGATCCGCATCGGTCCGTACTGGAACACCTGCCGGTGATGCGGCTCCTGATGCACCGGCATGATCGGCGTCTGGCCCTGTCCGCTGTCGTCAGGTGGCTGCCAGGTTGCAGTCTGCGCGGTCAGCGCGATGGCGCCGGCGAGTAAGCCTCCCGCAAGACAGGTCATCGAGACGAGCGAACGTGACATAACGGCACCTCTGCGGCGGCAATCTTAACGCGGAAGGTTCCCGCTGGCGACGCTCAGTACTCGCCGAACGCTTCATCGGGATAGCAGTAGAGCCAGCGTTCGCCCGGCTCCGCCGAGGCGATGACGGGATGCCCTGTTGCCCGTGCGTGCTTCGTGGCGTGGCGGTTCGGCGAGTTGTCGCAGCAGTGCGTGCCGCCGCACGTCTGGCACGTGCGGAGATGTACCCACTGTGCCTTGATCTTGACGCACTCGTCACACACCCGCTCCCGCGGCGGCTTGACGGCGTCGAGGGTGTCGATGTGCGGACACGTGGTCGTCATTCGCGCATGATACGCTCGCCGGATGTCCCAGTCGTGGCCGGCTCTGCCGTACAACGAGTGGAGAAACACCTACGCCACGCTGCACATGTGGATGCAGGTGGCGGGTAAGGTTGCGGTCGCGCAGGCACCGCCGGTCAACCACTCGTGGGCGGTTGCCATGGTCCTGACACCGCGCGGGCTCTCGACACACCTGCTGCCGCACGGCGCCCGCTCGTTCGCGATCGAGTTCGACTTCGTCGCTCACCAGCTGATCGTGGAGGCGTGCAGCGGACCGCGGCGGACGCTGCCGCTCGTCAGTCAGTCGGTTGCCGACTTCTACCGCGCGGTGATGCAACTGCTCCGCGACATGGATGTGCCCGTCCGCATCTGGTCGATGCCGGTAGAGATTCCAAATCCGATCCGCTTCGAGCAGGACACGATTCACCACACATACAATCCGGAACAGGCGCACCGGTTTTGGACGATCCTGACGCGCATCGCGCCGGTGTTCAACGAGAGTCGGGCGACGTTCATCGGCAAGAGCAGCCCGGTGCATTTTTTCTGGGGCAGTCTCGACCTGGCGGTCACGCGCTTTTCCGGACGCGCGGCGCCGCCGCGCGAGGGTCCGGCGTTCATGCGCGACTCCTATTCGCACGAAGTGATCAGCCACGGGTTCTGGCCCGGCAGTGGACCGGTGCTCGAGCCGGCGTTCTACTCGTACGCGGTGCCTGAGCCTGACGGTCTGAAGGAGGCGCCGGTGCTGCCGTCCGCGGCGTACTATCACCGGGAACTGGGCGAGTTCATCCTGCCCTACGAGGCCGTGCGAACCGCAGACGATCCGGGAGCGGCGCTGCAGTCGTTTATCGACAGCACCTATGACCGTGCGGCGACGCTCGCGCATTGGGATCGCGCGGCACTCGAGCGACATGCTCTCGCCGGCTAAGACAACACGACAACGCCTCATGACTTCCATTCGAGAATTCGACGACTGGTACACACGCAACCGTGCGCGCAGTCGTGCACTGTTCGCGCTCGTCTCAGACGAGGCGTACTACGAGCGGCCGATCGATCTGCGGCACCCGATCGTGTTTTACGAAGGCCACCTGCCCGCATTCAGCTTCAACACGCTCGTCAAGCGCGCACTCGGGGGGCCCAGCATCGATCCTGCACTCGAAACGCTGTTCGCGCGGGGGATTGATCCGTCGGAGTCTTCGTTCCAGCTCGATCCGGAAGCGACGAAGAACCTCTGGCCGAGCAGGAGCGAGGTCCGCCAATTTGCCGCGGAAGCCGACCAGCGCGTGCGCGATGCGCTGATGCGCGGCGACCTCGATCGTCCCGGCGATCCTCTGCTGCATCGCGCCGAGGCGGTCTACACAATTCTCGAGCACGAAGCGATGCACCAGGAAACGCTGCTGTACATGTGGCATCGGCTGCCGTTCGATCAGAAACAGCGACCGCCAACCTATCAGCCGCGGGTCGCGGGTCGTGTGCCGACGCAGCAGTGGATTGACATTCCGGCGGGAAGGGCGACGCTTGGCGCCGACACCACAGCACTCACCTTCGGCTGGGACAACGAGCGGCCGCACCGACACGAAGAGGTCGCCGGGTTTTCGATTCAGCAGCACGACACCACCAACGCCGCGTTTCTCGAGTTCGTCGATGCGGGCGGCTATGACGATCAGCGGTGGTGGCAACCGGGGGACTGGTCCTGGGTGCGAAGTGCAAACCTGCGCGCGCCCATCTTCTGGGAACGGGTCGGGAACGCCTGGCACTGGCGCGGGATGTTCGAGCTGATTCCGCTGCCGCTCGCGTGGCCGGTGTATGTCAGCCATGCCGAGGCGTCCGCATACGCGCGATGGCGCGGCCTCCGTCTGCCAACCGAGGCAGAGTTTCAGCGCGCCGCGTATGGAACGGCCGCTGGCGACGAGCGTGTACATCCCTGGGGCGATGCGATTGCTGAACCTCGACACGGCGTCTTCGATTTCAGCAGCTGGGATCCCGAACCGGCCGGATCGCATCCCGATGGCCGCAGTGCGTGGGGGGTGGACGACCTCGTCGGCAACGGCTGGGAATGGACCAGCACGCTGTTCGCCCCGTTTCCGGGGTTCCAGCCGATGCCGTCGTATCCGGAATACTCCGCCGACTTCTTCGACGAGAATCACTTCGTGATGAAAGGCGCGTCGCCAGCAACAGCGCGCGAGCTGCTGCGGCCGACGTTCCGCAACTGGTTCCGGCCCCGCTATCCATACGTCTACGCGACGTTCCGATGTGCCCGATGACAGCACCTGTCCTGCAATCGACGATCGCCGCCGAGGTCCGCGATCACCTGCAGCGCACGCCGCGGCAGCTGCCGACCTGGCTCCTCTATGACTCCCTTGGTTCCGCCCTCTTCGATGCGATCTGCGAGCTGCCCTGGTATGGGATTACGCGAGCGGAGATGCAACTGCTCGCCGCGCATCGCCGGGAGATCTTTGGCAACCTTCCCGATGTGTCGCAGATCGTCGAGCTCGGTCCGGGCGACGGCCGCAAGCTGCTGACGCTTGCCGAGGGAACGACGCAGCCGTTGATCGCGCATCTGGTCGACGTCTCCGCCGGCGCGCTCGACCGCGCCGCTCACACCCTCTCGTCCGCCGCGCATGTCGTGGTGAGCGGCCACCAGGCGTCGTTCGAGGACGGCCTGGACGACATCGCGCGGTTACGTGCTGACGGTCGTACGCTCGTGCTTCTCCTCGGCTCGAATATCGGCAACTTCGAACCGCAGGCGGCTGCGGCGCTGCTCGGTCGCGTCCGGGCGTCGCTCGAATCGGGTGACGCGCTCCTGATCGGCGCCGACCTGGTCAAGCCTGAACGCGATCTCCTGATCGCCTACGACGATCCGCTCGGTGTGAGCGCGGCGTTCAATCTGAACATCCTGGAACGCATCAACCGCGAGCTTGGAGCGAACTTCGATCTGCGCGCCTTCCGGCATCGCGCGGTCTGGAACGCCGCCTGCTCGCGGATGGAGATGTTCGTCGTCTCGACGGTGGCGCAACGGGTGGACATCCGCGCCATCGACCTGCACATCGCCTTGCAGCCGGGCGAGTGCATCTGGACGGAGAGCTCCTACAAATACTCGCCAGAGCGGCTGCTGCGGCAGCTCGAGGACGCGGGATTCGTCACGGTCGAGCAATGGATCGATGGCGAGGCCGCGTTCGCGCTAACGCTGACCGAGGTGAACTAAGAACGCTTTCGCGATATCGCCCGGGTTCTCGTGCTGCGCGTCAGCGGCGTAGTTCATCCGCTGCATGTCGGCCGCCGTGATTCGGCCGGCGAGCTTCTCGAGCGCCCGCCGCACCTGCGGATATCGCAACAGCATCGACGCCCGCGCAACGGGCACGGCCTCATACGGCGGAAAGTAACGGCGGTTGTCTTCGAGCTGGAGCAGATCGAGGCCCTTGATGAGTCCAGCAGTCGCGTCCCCTGCGATCAGATCGACCTGTCCCGCCGCCAGCGCCCGATAGCTGAGCGTCAGATCCATCACCTGCGGCGGACTGCGAAATTGCAGCCCGTAGGCCTTCGCCAGTCCCGTGTAGCCATCCGGCCGCTCGAGAAACTCGAATCCGAATCCGGCACGCCACTGCGGTGTCACCCGCGCCGCGTCGTCAATGGTGCGAAGTCCACGCGCGCGCGCGTCCGCGCCGCGGACGAGAATCGCAAACGTGTTGTCGAAGCCGAGCGGCGGCAGCAAGGTCCGGCCGCTGCGTGCGTACAGATCGCGGACCGAGGCCGTCACGGCATCGGCATCGTTCGCGGGCGGCTGGTGGAAGATCGCCGTCAGCGCCGTGCCGGTATATTCGACATAGACGTCAATGTCGCCGCTGAGCAATGCGCGATCGCAGATCAGCGTGCCGCCAAGATTCAGCCGGCGCTGCACCGGCAGCCCTGTCTCGCGCTCGATGGTCTGCGCCACGATCTCTCCGAGAATCAGCTGCTCGGTGAAGTTCTTCGAGCCGACAACGATCGCGTTGGACGAGCGCGCGGCCGCAACCACGCTGCCGACGACCGCCACGAGCAGCAGCGACGCCGCCGCCGCCAGCGCAACCCGGTGCGAGCGCGGACGACGACGGGCAGAGAGGTGACGTTCGAGCCACAACAACCCACCGTCAACGATGAGCGCCAGCAGCGCGGCGGGGATCGCGCCCGCGAGAATCACGGTGGAATCCACCATCGACAGCCCGCGATAGATGTATTGCCCGAGTCCGCCGGCGCCGATTGCGGCGGCGATGGTCGCTGAGCCAACGCCGACGACCGCCGCCACTCTTATCCCGGCCACGATCGCCGGCATCGCCAACGGGAGCTCGATGCGCAGGAGCAGTTCACGCGCGGTCATCCCCATCGCCACGGCGGCTTCGCGAATCGATTTGTCGATGCCTCCGATCCCGACGATCGTCGATCGAACGATCGGCAGTAGCCCGTAGAGCACAAGCACCGCGAGGGCGGCGCGGGCGCCGACGCCGCCGATGAGCGGCACCGGCAGCAGGAACCCGAACATGGCCAGGCTTGGAATCGTCTGCACGATGTTGGCGATGCCGACGAACGGCGCGGCCAGGCGAGCACGTCGCGACGCGAAGATCCCGAGCGGCACGCCGACGGCGACCGCGATGAGCGTCGACACCGCAACGAGGAAGATGTGCTCGCCGAACAGGATTGCCAGTTCCTGCCGGTGGTCGAGCCAGAAGCGGAATAGCTTCGTCATGCGGATCCCGTCTGACCGCTGATCGGCGGCGGCATCGCTGCCTCGACCAACTGCCGTACGCGCGGATCGGAAGACTCGAGGATCGACCGCGACGCTCCGCACCAGACGAGCCGTCCGCCGTCCATGACGCCGATTCGGTCGCCCAGGATCATCGCTTCCGCCATGTCGTGTGTGACGAGAATGACCGTCTTGCGCAGCCGCGACTGGATGCGTCGGAACTCTTCCTGCAGCTGCCGGCGGGTGACCGGATCGAGCGCGCCGAACGGCTCGTCGAGAAGCAGTACCGGAGGGTCGACCGCAAGTGCGCGCGCGACGCCGACGCGCTGCCGCTGTCCGCCGGACAGCTCGTCGGGCCAGCGGCCGGCGTAGGTATCCGGATCAAGACCGACCAGGCCGAGCAGTTCGTGCACGCGCGAGCTGACACGCCCCTCGGGCCAACGCTCGAGCCGCGGGACGACGGCGATGTTGTCGGCGACGGTCATATGCGGGAACAGGCCGATTTCCTGAATGACGTAGCCGACCGACCGTCGCAGCCGGATCGGATCCCATTCGCTCGTCGCCCTGTCCTGCACGCGTACGTCGCCCGCGTCCGGGAGCAGCAGTCGATTGACCAGCTTCAGCGCCGTCGTCTTGCCGGCGCCGCTCGGGCCGACGAGCGCCAGGACTTCACCGGCTTCAACAGCCAGCGAGAAGTCATCGAGAATACGCGCCGCCCCGCCGTGGCCGAAGGACACCCGGCTGAACTCGACACCGCTCATGGCTTGACTATAGATCCCGCGCTACGATCCGGGAGGTGCCCGCCCTCGATCAGCCGCAGCTCGAACGACTGTTCCCGGTGCTGTCGACAGCGCAGATGGCGCGATTGAGCGCCCACGGGCGCCGCCGGGCGACGCGTGCCGGCGACGTGCTCGTCGAGCCCGGCGCACGTCCGGCCCCGCTGTTTCACGTCCTCGCCGGCGGGCTTGAAATCGCGCGTGTCGCCGATGGCGCCGAGACGATCATCGCCACGCTCCGGCCGGGTCAGTTCACCGGCGAGACGAACCTGATCACCGGACGTCCCGCGCTCGCCCGCGTACGCGTCACCGAGCCCGGCGAGGTCGTCGAGCTCGATCGCGAGCAGTTTCTGGCACTCGTGCAGACAGACGCCGAACTGAGCGAGATCCTCATGCGGGCGTTCATCCTCCGCCGCGTCGAGCTGATCGCCCGCGGTTACGGCGACGCGGTTCTCGTGGGTTCGCCCCACTGCGCCGGCACGCTGCGGATCAAACAGTTTCTGATCCGCAATGGACATCCGCACGCCTTCATCGATCTCGATCGCGAGACCGACGCCCAGGAACTGCTCGATCGCTTTCACGTGACGGCAGCAGACATTCCCGTCCTCATCTGTCGCGGCGAGACGGTCCTCCGCAATCCATCGAACAAGGAGATCGCCGACTGCCTCGGATTCAACGACGCGGTCGAGACCACACATATACGCGATCTGATCATCGTCGGCGCCGGTCCGGCCGGCCTGGCGGCTGCAGTCTACGGTGCGTCGGAAGGCCTGGACGTGCTCGTGCTCGAATCGAACGCGCCCGGCGGGCAGGCGGGCGCGAGCTCGCGCATTGAAAACTACCTCGGCTTCCCGACGGGGATCTCAGGCGCCGAACTGACCGGACGTGCCTCCTCGCAGGCACTCAAGTTCGGCGCACAGCTGCTGATCGCGAAGTCTGCCACGGGACTCGTCTGCGATCGACAGCCGTACTCCGTGCACGTCGACGGAGGACCCGCGATGCCGGCGCGCGCAGTCATCATCGCGACCGGAGCCGAGTACCGCCGGCCGCCGATCGCGAACCTCTCCCAGTTCGAAGGCGCCGGCGTCTACTACGCGGCGACGCCGATGGAAGCTCAGCTCTGTGCCGGCATGGAGGTGATCGTCGTTGGCGGGGGCAATTCTGCGGGCCAGGCCGCGGTCTTTCTCGCCCAGAGTTCCGCGCACGTGCACATGCTCGTCCGCGGTGATGGCCTCGCCGAGACGATGTCGCGGTATCTGATTCGCCGGATCGAGGACAGTCCGTCGATCACGCTGCATACGCGGACGGAAATCGTGGCGCTCGAAGGCAACGGGCATCTCGAGCGGGTGGGCTGGTCGCAGCAGCAGGCGAGCACCGAAATGCACGATATCCGCCACGTGTTCATGATGACGGGGGCGGTGCCGAATACCGCCTGGATCAGGGGCTGTCTGGCGCTTGACGACAAGGGATTCATCAAGACAGGGACGGATCTCTCTGACAACGATCTGACGGCGGCACGGTGGCCGCTCAGCCGTGCGCCGTATCTGCTCGAGACCAGCCGTCCGGGCGTGTTTGCCGTCGGCGACGCACGCGGCGGCAACATCAAGCGGGTAGCGTCCGCCGTTGGCGAGGGATCGATTGCCGTCGCCTTCGTGCATCAGGTCCTCAGCCAGTAGCGAGGCTGAAAGGAAAACCATGCCAGTCACGACAGACGTTGTTCTCGACCTGTTCGACCACATGGAGTGGGCCGACGCGCAGATGTGGGACGCTGCCTTGAAGAGCGACGCAGCCCGCACTGACGACAAGCTGCGCTGGCTGATGCTCCATCTGCATGGTGTCCAGCGCGCATTTCTCGACGCCTGGATGAGTCAGCCGTTCGCATTCCGCAACGACTACAGCGACACGACCATCGAGAAGGAGCTGCCGTCCGTGCGGGCGTACTATCCGACCGGTCGCACCTACCTCGCCGGGCTGACACCCGGGCAACTGTCGTCGTCGGTCGCGCTTCCCTGGTCAAAGTGGGCGGAGCGGGCCATCGGGCGGCCTCTCGGACCGACCACGCTCGGGGAGACGATTCTTCAGGCGATCTCGCATTCGGCGCATCACCGCGCGCAGGCGAATATTCGACTGCGGGAGGTCGGCGTCGACCGTCCGCCGGTGATCGACTACATCGCCTGGCTGTGGCTCGAGCGCCCGAAGCCGGCGTGGCCGGCAGTGATCGGAGCGTGACGACCTCAGCTGCCGTCATCGATGCGCTGGCGCGCGCGCCGGGAGTTGTCGTTCCGCTGGTGCGCGAGGTGTCGCGCGATCTGCTGAAACGGCGCCCCATATCGGGAAAGTGGTCAGCGCACGAGCATGCCTGCCACCTCGCTGTCGTGCACCGCGTGTTCTTCGACCGCCTCGACCAGATGCTGTCGACGCCGTCGCCTGTCATCACGCCCTACGATCCTGGTCGCGATGATCCGGATGACGCGCTGATGGCGCTCGACCTGGACGAATCGCTGCAGCGGTACGGCGACGACCGCGCCCGTCTCGTCGTCCGCCTTCGTCAGCTCTCGGACGGCGACTGGCAACGGACTGCCGAGCACGGCGAGTACAGCCATTACTCGGTGTTCATCATGTTCCGGCACCTGGCGCTGCACGACTTCTTCCATGCGTACCGGATCGAGGAACTACTTTTGAACAAAGAATGGGCGAAGGTAAATCGTTCGGATCGTTCGGATCGTTCGACGACACGGTAATGGCGATCGATCGAGCCGGCTTGCTCGAATTTCTCCGACGTCATCGCCTGGCGGTGCAGGCGTCGGTGTCCAGAGCCGAGGCGCCGCAGGCGGCTGTCGTCGGCTACGCGGTGACCGACCGATTCGAACTCGTGTTCGACACGCTCGCCTCTTCACGCAAGGCGCAGAACCTGCGCCAGAACAATCGCATCGCACTGGTGATTGGCGGAACGCTCGACGGCGATGAACAGACGGCGCAGTACGAAGGCGTCGCCGACGAACCCGATGGCGCGGAGATGGAAGCGTTGAAACAGGCGTACTACGCCGCATGGCCCGACGGTCCGAGCAGGCTCAGTTGGCCTGGGCTGGTTTACGTGCGCGTGCGGCCGACGTGGATTCGCTACAGCGACTTCAGCGCGAACCCGCCGGACATCGTCGAGTTCACGGCGGAGCAATTAACGTCGAACGACTCGAACGACTCGAACGATTCGAACGATTCGAACGACTACGAAATCGCAAGCGGTTCGACCAACCTTCCCGTGCTGTCGCCGATCTTGTCCAGCCGCACGCCGGCGCCGTCCAACATCGTCAGCAGCAGGTTGGCCATCGGCGTGTCGAGCTTGTACTGGATGTGCCGCCCCATCTTGAACTTCCCGCCGAGGCCGCCGGCGAGCAGCGTCGGCAGATCGGCGTGACGGTGCAGGTTGCCGTCGCCCATGCCGCCGCCGTAGAGCAGCAGCGACTGATCGAGGATCGAACCGTCGCCTTCCGGTATCGCCTGCAGTTTCTCGAGGAAGTACGCGAACAGCTGCGACTGATAGAGGTCGATGCGCGCTTTCTTGGCGATCAGCTGCGGGTCGTTGCGGTGATGCGACACGCCGTGATGCTGCTCGGGCACGCCGATCGTCGGAAACGTCATCGAGCTCAGCTCGCGCGACATGATCATGCTGAACACACGCGTGATGTCCGCCTGGAACGCCAGCGCCTGCAGATCGAACATCAGCTTGGTGTGGGCGTCGAACGAGGACGGGATGTCGGTCGGCCGATCGGGCAAGGCGAGGTCGACCGGCTGCGACTCGGCGTGCTGAATCCGCTGCTCGACCTCGCGCACGGAGTCGAGATACTCGCTCAGCTTGGCGCGATCGCCGCGCCCGAGGCTGGCGGCGACGCGGCTTGCCTCTTCGCGCACGGAATCGAGAATGCTGCCGGCGGACTTCGTCCGTGACTGACGCGCCTCGGCACTGCCGCCGTCGCCGAACAGGCGCTCGAACAGGATCCGCGGATGCGACTCCGTATTGTTCGGCGTCGTGTCGTTGCGCCACGACACGGTGTTGACGTAGAAGCAATCGCCGGAATCGCACGATCCCTGCGTCGGAAAATCGACCGACATTTCAACCGACGGAATGCGCGACGTTTTCCCGATCTCGCGCACGATCAACTGATCGGCCGTCGTCGCCAGCTTCACCTCGACGCCGGGCCGCGTGCGGTCGTAGGCATGCACGCCGGTCAGCCAGACGGCGGACGCGCGCGGGTGATCACCCGTGCCGTCGCCGAACGTGTCGGCCTGCAGATGCGAGAGGCCGCTCAGGACAGTGATCTTGTCGCGCACATTGGCGAACGCCTGCAGCGTCGGCGTCAGCTCGAAGCCGGCACCGGTCGTCGCCGGGGTCCACTGTTTCTGAATGACGCCGTTGGCGATGTAGACGAAGCCAAAGCGTGGCGTCGGCTTGAGCGCACGAGCGGAGAGCGCGGGCACCATCGCATCCAGAAATGGCAGCGCGAGGCTCGCTCCCATTCCGCGGAGGAACGTGCGACGGGGGAAGGATTTCTTCAATACGAACATGGCGGCTCCGTCCGAACCTTCAAACGACGCTACCGTTCAGCTCGACTATTCCTGTCCGGCCTCGCGCATTTGGAATGGCCGGCTCTTCACGATCCCGAGCACCAGTGACGCCAGCGTGTAATTCGCCGACGCGCCATCGCGCATCACCGCTCGCACGGTGGGCGCGTCATAGTATTGCAGGTTCCGTCCGATGGCGTACATCAGCAGCCGCTCGGCAATCGTGCCGACGAACTGCTCGGGGTGACGCAGCAGTTCCTTCTTCAGCCCTGGAATTCCCTCGAATTTGGTTCCTTCGGGAAACGTACCGCTGGCATCGATCGGCTGCTCGCCATCGCGATCGCGCCAACGGCCGACGGCGTCGAAGTTTTCCATCGCGAACCCGATCGGATCCATCCGCGCGTGGCAGCCGGCACACGCCGGGCTGGCGCGGTGCTGAATCATTGCCTCACGCAGCGTCAGCGGTTTGCCCGGGGCCGTTTCCGTTTTCAACGACGGCACGTCCGCCGGCGGTGGCGGTGGTGCCGCGGACAGCAGATTCTCGAGCACCCATTTGCCGCGCAGCACCGGCGACGTCCGCGTCGCGTAGGACGTGATCGTCAGCACACTCCCCTGCCCGAGCAGTCCGCCGCGCGCGCTTCCTTCCGGGAACGTGACCTTGCGGAAGTAGCTGCCCTTCACGTTCGGGACGCCGTAATGACGGGCGAGACGTTCGTTCAGGAACGTGTAGTTGGCGCTCAGCAGATCGAGAACGCTGCGGTCGTCTCTGAAGATGCTGTCGATGAACAGCTCCGTCTCACGCTGCATCGCCAGGCGCAGCGTCTCGTCGAAGTCAGCGAACAGGATCTCGTCGGGCAGCTTGGCGCCGATGTCGCGCAGATACAACCACTGCGCCGCGAAGTTGGTGACGAGCGATTCGGAGCGGCGATCCGCGAGCATCCGGCGGACCTGCTGCTCGAGCACCTTCGGATCCTTCAGCCGGCCGGCCGCTGCCGCGTCGAGCAGCGGATCGTCCGGAATGCTGCTCCAGAGGAAGAACGACAGCCGCGACGACAGCTCGAGGTCGCTGACACGGAACGGCGAACCTGGCGCCGCATTGCCGGGTTCGCGCTCGATACGGAAGAGGAACTGCGAGCTGACCAGCAAGCGCTCGAGGGCCGTTTGGATACCGAAATCGAAGCTGGTTTTCCGGCCTTGTTCGTAGAACGGGATCAGATCCTGTAGATCCGTGTCGCTGACGGGACGACGGTAGGCGCGGCGGGCAAGTGTCGAGAGAATCCGCCGGGCGCACGGCAGTTCCTCGGCCGCGGACGCAGGAGCACAGACGAAGATGCGCCGTCGGCTTGGAGAGTCGCCGGAACCGGTCGCCTTGTACGGCCCGCTGATCGTCACGCTGTTGATCGCCGGCTGCGTGCCGCGGCTGCGCATGCGCGGGCGCAGCGTCGCCTCGTCTCGCACATCGCTCCGCTGCACGAAGGCGACGCCGATCAACTTCGGCCCGGCCTTCAGGGTGAGCGGGAATTCCAGTGGTCCCGGCGGTGCGCCACGTCCGCGTCCACCGCCGGCACGTCCGCCGCGCGCACCTGCCGCGCCGTCGGCACCCACCGGCCCCGCCGCACTTCTTCCTGGCGTCGCCGGACGCGCATTCGACGGAGGTGTCGGATCGGGATCGGCAGGATCCGGCTGACCAGGGGGAGCATCGACAGCTGGATTGCCGCGCCCGCCGGCCAGCGCCTGCAAGGCGACGCGTTCGCCGTCGACGGTGATTTCGAGTTGCTGGCCCTGCGCGGCACCGACGTCCACCTTGACGATGTAGGTGCCGTCGACCGGGAACTCGCTGCGGACGGCGATCCCGCCGCGCGTGCCGAACGGCAGTTCATCGACGCGCTCGTCCTGCCAGTGCTCGGGATCGAGCTTGTGGATGTTCACCATCACCGGCATCGACGGATCGCCCACTGCAAGGCGGCTGATCTTGCGCGCCGCGTCGAGATAGCGCTCCATGTTGCTTGGTGAGACGAACAGCAGGTCGGCGATGTTGTCGAAGCCGCTGCTGATGTTGTCGGGCGGCAGCAGGTAGTCGATGCTGACCTCGGCCGGCAGAGACTCCAGCGCGAGCAGATCGCGCACCGCGTTGCGGTACTCGGTGCGGCTGAGTCGATGCACGAGCGGCAGCTTGCCGGGATGCGGGTGCGCGGACTCAACGCGGTCCAGTTCACCCTCCAGGAACGACGCCACGCGGTCGTAGCTCGCCGCGTCCGGCCGCGGCACGTTCGGCGGCGGCATCGTCTGCGTGCGCAGCTTGCGCACGACTTTCTCCCAGCCGTCCGCGCCGGCGCCGACGTTGGTCAGGGCGGCGGGATCGATGACGAATCCGCCGGTCTTTAAACGCTCATTGTGGCAGGTGGCGCAGTACTGCTGAAGGACCGCCGCGGACGCGGTTGCCGCCGCCGTCGGCTGTGGCTGCGTCGTCGCTGGCGCCTGCGCGACAGCGGTCGTGTCGCGGCCGATACCGGTCACGACGAAGAGCCAGAGCGCAGCAGCGATTCCAGTGACGACGCGGAGCGACGCTCTCGTGCGCCTAGCGTGGCTTCCGCCTTTGGGCGGAAGAGTCTGCAAATCCCTACAGGCCATCTAAATACGGGGTTATATTACCGCCGTAGCACGAAGGCCACGAAGGAATCGAAGCTCACGAAGAGGACCTCAGACATGAGAATCCGCCGTTGGCTCCAGTTTGTAGCCGGCGCGTATATAGCGGGCGTGATATCGCTCGCCGCGGCTGGTTCACCTCTCATTGACGCCGTCAAGAAGCAGGACGTCCAGGCCGTCCGTACGCTCCTGAAGCAGGGAGCGGACGTCAAGGCGGCTGAGGCGGACGGCTTCACGGCGCTCCACTGGGCCGCGCAGCGCGACAACGCGCCGCTCGTCGATCTGCTGCTCGCCTCCGGCGCCAGCGCCAGGGCATCGACGCGCTACAACATCACTCCTCTCTACCTTGCCGCCGTCAACGGCAACGCCGCGATCATGGAGCGGCTGCTCAAGGCCGGCGCCGATCCGAACGGCACCGCGCAGGAAGGCCAGACGATGCTGATGACGGCGGCGCTGTCGGGCAAATCGGACGCCGTGCGTCTGCTGCTGACGCGCGGTGCCAAAGTCGATACGAAGGAACCGTATAAGGGTCAGACGGCGCTGATGTGGGCGGCGGCCGAAGGCAACGCCGCCGCGGTGGACGTGCTGCTCGAGGCGGGCGCCGATCTGAAACTGAAATCCGGCGGCGGCTTCACGCCGCTGCTGTTTGCCGTGCGCAACGCGCACATCGAGACCGCGAAGACGCTGCTGAAGCACGGCGCCAACGTCAACGACGTGACGACGGACGGCTCCAGCGCTCTGAGCATGGCGACGGTGAACGCCTACTTCGAGCTCGCATCGGTGCTGCTCGATTTCGGCGCCGATCCAAACCTTCCAGACCCGCGCGGTTCACCGCTTCACACCGTCGCGTGGCTGCGCAAGCCGGGCGCCGACGGCGCCGCCGGTGTCGGCAACACGCCCGTCGGCACGCCGCAGCAGACGGGCAACGTCACGGCGATCCAGCTGGCGCGAAAGCTCCTCGAGAAAGGCGCCAACCCGAATACGCGAGTCGACTGGATGGAGCCGCGCTTCGGCAAGGAGGGGGGCACCGCACGCAACCCGCCGAACATCAGGCTTGGACGACATCTCCTCAGCTACAACGGCGCCACGCCGTTCTACGTCGCCGCCAAGAACGGCGACGCGCCGCTGATGCGCCTGCTCGTCGAGTTCAAGGCGGATCCGACGATCCCGACACGGTTCGGCGTCACGCCGCTGATGGTCGCGGCCGGCCTCGATACGTGGGAAGGCGAAACGCCAGGTCCCTACACCGGGGTCACTGAAGCAGAGCGGCTCGAGGCGGTGAAGCTGGCGGTGGAGCTCGGCAACGACATCAACGCACGCGCCAACTTCGGCGACTACCCGATGGAAGGGGACGTCGAGTACACGCTGCTTTATTACCCGCACAACATCGACAAGCTGGTGGATCTCGGGCTCGGCGACCCGCGCTGGAACGGCAGCACGCCGCTCATCGGCGCCATCATGTCCAACCAGCCGTCGATCGTGCAGTACCTCGTCGATCTCGGCGCCGACGTGAACGTCAAGACGCCGCTCGGGTGGACGCCGCTGAAAATCGCGGAAGGCGTCTTCTGCTGCAACGCGAAGAAGGAGTTTCCGGCAGCGGCAGCGATCATTCGCAAGGCTTTGCGCGAGAAGGGACTCGTCGCCGAGGCAACGACGCGCTAAGAGATAAACCGCGAAGGCCGCCAAGAACGCGAAGGCCACGCAGGTTCCCATAAATAGATCTTCTTCGAGTGCTTCGCGAGCTTCGCGAGCTTCGCGGTTATGAGACGGAGACCGTCATGAGAATTTCGATTGCTGCCTTGTTGCTGATCGCGGCGGCCGCCGCCGTGCCGTCGGCGCAGCAGCCGGCCCCGCTGGTCACCTACGTGGATGCAGCGAAGGTGACGGAATCGTTTGCCAAAGGCGGCCCTCTCGCGAACGGATCCGACTTCACCGCATCGATCGCAAAACGCACCGCTGCCGGCCAGGTCGAAGTCCACGTCAAAGAAACCGACATCTTCTACATCGTCGACGGCAGCGCGACGTTTGTGACCGGCGGGACGATGGTGGGCGGCAAGGAGACGAGGCCGAATCAGATGCTCGGGACCGACATCCAGGGCGGCCAGGTGCACCAGCTGAAGAAGGGAGACTTCATCTCCATTCCGGCTGGAGTCCCGCACTGGTTCAAGGAAGTGCCGGCCAGCGGCGTCACTTATTACATGGTGAAGGTGGTGAAGCCCTAGGCAATACCGGCCCAAGGCCGAAGGGCGAAGGCCTAAGGGCTGGTCCAGGGATCAGGGATCAGGGGTCGATGCAGTGGAGATGCCGTCTGCGAACTGACACGGCAGTCGTGTCAGTCGTCGTCGCACTGGCATCCATCGGCGCGGTGAGTGCGCAGGCGCAGCAGGCGCGTGCAATCGCCTTCGAGGTCGCCGCGATCAAGCGCAATGCGAGCGATGACACCCGGACGACCTATCGGCTGCCGCCGAGTGGCATCGTCAGCATCACCAACGCCAGCGTCAGGATGCTCGTCGCCAGGGCTTATGAAATCGAGCCGATGATGGAGCGCTTCACCCTGCTCGTACCGCAGGATCATCCGCTCTTTCGTGGTGCCAACACCCCCCTCGAATACTCCACCGGTCCGCGTTTCGACGTGCAGGCGAAGATACCGGACGGTGCGCCGTCCGGGCAGCAGTACGCGATGCTGCGCACGCTGCTCGCCGAGCGGTTCAAGCTGCGCGTGCACAAGGAAACACGTTCTCTACCGGTGTACGCGCTGACGGTTGCGCGCGAGGGTCGACTCGGACCTTCGTTGCGACCCTCCTCGGTCGACTGTGCCGCCTATCGGGTCGAGCGCGCGAAAAACCCCGGTACCCAGCAGCCGCAGTCACTTGACGGGCGTCCGCTCTGCCTCAGCGAGTACAGCTTCGGACCGACGATGGGGATGCAGTCGGCTGGAGCGATCAGCAGTCTTATTCGCATGCTGCAGGGCCAGGTGGATCGGCCCGTCGTCGACGCAACAGGACTGGAGGGCTCCTACGAATGGGCCGTTTCGTTTGCGTTGACGGGCGCGGCCAACAGCGACGCAGCAACCATCTACACCGCCGTCCAGGAACAGCTTGGTCTCAAGTTCGAACCGCGCACCGCGCCGTACGAGGTTTTGGTGATCGATTCCGTCGAGATGCCCTCAGAAAACTGAGCACCCGCAAGAAACGTCAAGTCCCGCCTCTCACCGACGGATAACATCTCTCCACATGCCATCCGAGCGCGACATCCTGCAACTGCTGCAGTCGGTACGTAACCGTCTCGATGGCGACGTGTCGCTCGAGACGCTGGCGGCCCGGGCCGGGTGGTCGCCGTTTCACTTTCACCGCGCCTTCCGCAAGGTGGTCGGCGAAACGCCAAAGCAGTACACGCAGCGGCTGCGGCTCGAGCGTGCGGCGGCGAGGCTGGCCACGGGCTCCGACCCGGTGCTCAGCATCGCGGCCGAGGCCGGATTCGCGAGCCACGAAGTGTTCACGCGCGCGTTCCGGCGGCAGTTCGGCCGCACGCCCTCGGAGTACCGTGCGACGGCCCTGGCCACCGCGGCGCCGGCAACACAGGCACGCCACGTCGAACTGACCGACGCCACTGCCCCGTGCGTCGGCCTCTACCACATTCACGCTGAACCGCAACCTCGGAGACTGCCGATGCCGATGCTGTCGATCGAACGCCGGGAGCTGTCCCCGGTCCACGTCCTCCTCGTCCGCGCCAGGTGCGCGCGCCATGAACTGTCGAAGGCAATCGGTGAATGCCTCGGCAAGGCGTTTCCATACGCGATGCAGATCGGTGCGCCGCTGGCCGGGCGGCCATTCACGCGTTATCTGTCCACCGGTCCGGGGCTGTTCACGATTGAAGCCGGATGCGTGCTCGCGTCGGCGACGTCCGGCGCAGGCGACGTCGAAGCGACGACGCTGCCCGACGGACCCGCCGTCGTCGCGATGCACGGCGGCTCGTACGACACGCTCAGCGAGACGTACGCAGAGATGGAGCGCTGGATGGAGAAGAACGGCCTGCGGCCCAATGGGGCGCCGTGGGAGTCGTACATCACCGATCCGGCTGAGCATCCGGATCCAGCCAACTGGCGCACGGAAATCTGTTGGCCGGTCGCGAACGGCTGATGATGACGGCCGGAGCACGGCCCACGCTCTCGCCAGGCACCGAGAGAAACGTAGGCGCCCCTGGAAGGGGCGCCTAGCATCAGAGATCGGCGGGAATCGGCAGCCTGTTTCCGTCCCAGTCCTTCACGGATCCGTCTTTCGTTTTCACGAACCCCAGCAGGCAGCCGCGCGAGCCGTCGCGCAGCGGATGACAGCGCACCTTGATCGCGTCGCCCGCCTTCAGCGTGTCGGCGGTGACGCCGATCCGTTCGAGGCCGATCCGATTGGTCGCCTCGAGCGCCCACGTCTGTATCTGCCCGCCGGCGTTGCGGACCTCGAGATAGACCCACGAGTGCGGATTCAGCAGATGCACTTCTTTCACCGTGCCCTGCAGGTCGATGAACTCGTCGCCGTAATTGCCGTGAGAGTGGTGTGCGTGCGCGACCGTCACGACCCACAACACGCACAGGACGGCAGACCCGACCGTGAATCGAGATGGCATCGTGGCTCCCTCATTTCGCGGGCGCAGGCGCTCCGGGCGCACGCGCCAGCGGCGGTGGCGGGTAGTCGTTGTCGTAATAATCGGAGTAGCGGACGCCGTTGCCGTTCTTGTCAACGAACCCGAGCGACTGCTGGAACAACCCAGGCGGCGGATCGCCGTCGGGCACCGTACCCTCGGAGATATACAACCGGTTGTCGTGCATGTAGATGGCGATAAACGTGCGCGATTTGTCGCGGTTGTTCGTCAGCTGCAGCTGGTGGCCCTCCACGAGATCGATGAAGTTCCACATGTAATGCGTGACCTTTGCGTCGCGCTGCATGATCTGCCACGACGCCCACACCAGCGCGCCGCGCACGTCCGTCTTCCAGTAGCCATAGCCGACCGCAGCGCCGGCGCCAAGGCCCGTGCACCGCTCGTCGGCAAACGGCGGACACTGTTTCGACTTCTCGGTGAGCAGCTTCTCGATAAACAGGAAGTCGACGACCGTCATCGAAAACTTCTGACCGCCGCGCGCAGCGCTGTAGACGCGAGCTGGCAATGCGGCGCCATACTCCGACATGAAGGTCGTAGTCGTGACCGACGGTGTGGCAGGAAAATTCACCCGGAACCCGTCATCACGGCTGACGAATTCAATCCATTCCTGTGCCAGGACAGGTGAAGCAAGAGATATGAACAGCGCCGCGGAGAAGATAGACGTCAGGCGCATAACTACCTCTCAGGAATTCAAAATGCAAAATTCAAAATGCAAAATGCAAAATATAAAAACGCCACGCCGAACGAGGGCGTTCGGTCTTTTGCATTTTGCATTTTGCATTTTGCATTTCCGATTTCCGATTACTGGATCAAGTGTTTCGACGATTGTTCGTTTTCGTTGCAGATGAACTCGATCAGCTCGCCTTCGGGATACAACCGCCAGTTGACGCGCGTCGTGAACGGCTTCGTATAGAACTTCGGGTCGTCCACCGTCACGTCGATTTCCAGCCGTCCGTAGTTCACGCGACGGAAGCGCTCGGTGACTTTTGTGGTGTTGCCAAATGGCGTGCCGTTCACGTCGAGCCACCCGTCATCACGCAGCCCAATGGTTTCGACGACGAGCTCGTCGCCGTTCCAGCGGCCGGCGGAGTAGCCGTACCAGAACGGCTGCGGATCGTTCGTCGGCAGCGTGCGGCCGTCGCTGAAGATCCAGCGTAGACCGTTGTTGGCCTCGTAGCCGATGACCATCACATCCTTCGTGTGGACGACCTTGCGCGGCTGCGAGTGCGTATGGAGCTGCATGAACCCGAGCGGCAGGCAGTGCGCGTCGGGGTTGTCCATGCTGTTGCGCGACATGCGCTGCTTCTTCAGCTCGGCACCGACCGGCGTCAGCGGCAGTCCTTCCTTGATGTTGCGGCCGACGTCCACGAACGTCGCGACTGGCGGAGCGTCAGTCGTCAGCGACGGCAGGAATGGTCCTCCGAGCCGTCCGCTCGGCGGGATGCGGCTCTCCCACACGCCCGAGAAATCCGGTTTGCCGTTCGCCAATCGCGGCGGCGGCGCGCTGAGGTTCGGCTGACCATCGGCGCCACGCGGAATATCGGCCGGCGTAAAGGGCGGCCACTGTGCCGAGACGCTGACAGAGCCGGCGATCGCGAGAAGCACGAAGAACACGTTTGGCGCTCTTCGCGATCTTCGCGCCCTTCGCGGTTCAGATTTCGAAGCTGGCCGTTGGAAGTCCGAAGTCGACCGTGGCACCATCGGGGAGACTCTAACGCAACAGCACGCCATCATCGAGCGTTCATGCCGACTGTCGTGAAGCCACCGTCTGCCTGCTGCCGGCCGCAGGCGTGACCGCCACGCCGACCGCGCGCCCAGCACGCCGTAATAGAGCAGAAGATTGATGCGCTGCCGCGGCGTTAGCGCCGCCAGCCGCTCCAGCAGTGCGATCGGCTCGAACAGCAGGTGTGACGTGCCATCCGCCCGGCGGTGCCGCAGCTCCAGCAGCACCTGACCGTCCGGGGTCAGCTGCACCCGGTCGCGTGCAATCGGCGGACGCAGGGCGTAGCGGCAACGCTGACCCGCCTTCGCCCTGCGGGCTACGGGGCGGCCCCATGCCCTTCGGGCTACGGCGGCCAGACCCCGCCGACTCGTTCCACACCAAGTCGGGCGTACGCGAGCCGGGCACCTCGAGGCAATGCGGTCACTGCAGCAAGAACTGCCGTACGAACATGACGGTCGAGTAGAACTGGAAGTCGACGTTCGACTTCTTGGCGAACCCGTGCCCTTCGTCCTTCGCCATCAAGTACCAGACGGGCGTCCCGAGTTCGCGGATCTTGTTCACCATCTGCTCCGCCTCGCTCCGCGGGACGCGCGGGTCGTTGCCCCCCTGGACGACGAATAGCGGGTGTCGGATTTTCGCCGCATTATTGAGCGGCGCGGTCTGCTCGAAGAACGCGGAGATCTTCGGGTCCCGGTCGTCGCCGTACTCGGCCCGCCGCAGGTCCCGTCGGTAGCTCTCGGTGTTCTTCAGAAACGTGTTGAAGTTCGAGATGCCGACGATGTCCACCGCGGCGCGAAGCCGGTTGCTGTAGTGCGTGGAGACCGCCAGCGTCATGTAACCGCCGTAGCTGCCCCCCGTCACCAGGACGCGCGAGGCGTCGAGCTCCGGACGGGTCGCGATCCAGTCGAGCAGCGCGCCGATGTCCTTCACGGAATCCTCGCGCTTGATGCCGTTGTCGAGATCGACGAACATCTTGCCGTATCCCGAGGATCCGCGCACGTTCGGCGCGATGATCGACACGCCCAGCTCGTTCAGGTAGTAGTTGTTGCGCCCGAGGAACCCGGGCCGGACTTGGCTCTCCGGGCCGCCGTGAATGCTGATGATGACGGGCCGCTTGCCCGTGAACCGCGCCGGCGCACGGTAATAGAAGCCCGAGATCTCGCGCCCGTCGAAACTCTTCCAGCGAATCAGTTCGGGCTCGACGAGCTGCGCCGCTACCAGTCCGCCGATTTCGCTTTCGGTCCACCGGCTCACCGCGCCCGTCGTGACGTCCACGGAATAGACGTCGGACGGTGAGCGGGCGGTGGCCACGGAAAACGCGAGGTCGCGGCTGTTCGCGTGCCAGCGCAGACCGCCGATGACGCCGGCGGGCACACCAGTCACCGGCCGGTGCTTTCTCGACGAGGTATCGAGCAGGTGCAGTGTGGACATCCCCGCCTCATTGACGACGAACGCGATCGTCCGGCCGTCCCTGGACAGCTCGAAGCCCTCCACATCCCACGAAAAGTCGGTGGTCACCGGCGTGAAACTGCCGCGCAGGTCGAGATACCCGAGACGCGTGAAGTCGCTGTCCTTGTCGGAGAGGACCCACACGCCGCGTCCGTCGAGGCTGAACTGCCCGTCTGACCAGGAGATCTGTGCGGACGGATCAGTAATCGGCTCCTTCTGGCCCGACGCCGCGTTCACCAGCCACAGCGTGCTCTTGGTGATCGACACATACTCCTGGACGAGCAGCCGTGAGTCGTCGGTCTACCAATCGAGCGGCTGCCAGCCGCCGCCGGTCACCTGCATGACGCTGCGGTCGGATTTGGGCTCCAGCGCGTTCATCACATACACGTCGCGATCGGCGCCGTTTCTGCGCGTGGACGCGTAGGCGAACCGGTCGCCCTTGCGGTTCCACCTCGGCGCTCCGTTCTGCGAGCGGCCGCCGTCGGTCAACAACGTGGATCGCCCGGTGGCGAGATCGAAGCGGTACAGCTGTGCGAATTCGTTGCCGCCAACGTCGCGCGCGAAGACGAAGTAGCGTCCGTCGGTCGGCTCGAACCGGGCCTGCGTGACCGGCTCGTTGAAGAACGTGAGCTGCGTGCGCGCGCCGAGCGGGGCCTTCACGTAGTGAATCTGGCTGGTGTTGCCGAAGCGCGTCGCGATGAGCAGCTCGCGCCGGACCGGGTGCCAGTCGGCCAGCTGCGCCGGTCGCGCTTCGGTGTAGCGCTGAACGTCGTCGGCCAAGGCCCCGGGGATCGGCGGAATGCCCTGCGCGACGAGGTTGTCGGTCGGAGCGATCGTGGGCGTCTGCTGCGCGTGAAGTGACGGCAAGGCGATCGCCAGGACCGCTATGGCGGCAAGCGTGAAACTGCGAAGCATGGCGAATGATAACCGGCGGTATGCGGCGGTGGAACACCGAAATCAGAAGACAGAAATCAGAAGACAGGAGAGCTACCGCTGACGTCTGACGTGTGACGTGTGACGCCTGACTTCTGCAGTATGTGATAGTGAATGATGTCCATCACGCGTCGAACCGGGAGCCGTTTCATCGTTCGTGTTGCGGCAACCCTGGCCCTGGCCCCAACCGGCGCGCTCGCCTGCAGTAAGAACCCCACTGCTCCGGACAATGACGCGGTTCGCGCGTTCGCGTTTGGCGACAGCATCACCGCCGGTGTCGGCACGACGACGGGCAACGACTTCGTGACTCGGCTGTCGAATCGAACGGGACTATCGATCGTCACGCAGGACGATCAGGTGATACCACCGCTGCGCCGCTTCGAACAGGGGGCTTTGCGCCTGCGGCAAGGCGGTCAGACCAAGTGAAACAGCCGCAAGGACGGGCAAAGCAGCGCGAGTCATGTCAGTTGGACGCGACAGCGACGGGTTATCTTCCCGACTGCCCTTCATTCCCGGCTCCCAAATGCACGACGTGGGATGTCGGCCTCTACCTTCCTGACATCAGTCCGAGATATGGATGCCTTCCGAGAAGTGGAACGGCAAGCTCCTCGTCCTCGGCACGGGTAACTTTGGCGGCGGACTTAATTACAGCGGGATGGCAGGTCGGCTCCGAGACGGCTACGCAACGGCCAGTACTGATACAGGCCATAGCGGTCCTGCGGCCAACACCTTCGTTAACGACGATGTGCTGACGGACTTCGCGTACCGCGCTGTTCACGAGACGACAGTGGCTGCCAAGAAGACGCTTGACAGGTTTTACGGTCGCCGCCGAAGCTGTCCTACTTCAACGGCTGTTCGACCGGCGGACGTCAAGGACTCGTTGCCGTCCACCGATACCCGAACGATGGTCGGACACCGCGATACCACCGCGAGGGCTGCCGGAATATTTCGACGACGCCATCGCGCGGACGGAGAACGGCGCGTCCGCCGTCAAGCTGTTCATGATCCCCGATGGGGGACATTGTGGCGGCGGAACCGACGTGGACGATGCCGTTGCGATCCTGGACGCGGCGTCCCAGTGGTTGCTGGCGCGCGGCATCAGGCATGGATGACCGCGTATCCGCGCCGCTGGTCCGCTTGATCTCGTTTTGATGAGGCGAGAGCTGTAACACGTTGCTGCCGCTCTCTGGGCTCAGTCGTGCCGTGATCCGAATCCCGACTACGGTGGCCGGACCGCGCTGCGATGGCGGGACTGGCCGCTCGACGCGAGGTCCGTGACCTCGCTCGGTCCCGACAGCCTTCTCGCGCGGTCGGTACATTCCGGTCGGCCTGACCTCCGTAGGGATTCGCCTCACTGGCACGACCGGGCTGGCCGCGGCAGCGGTGCTATTGGCGGTTGAACCGGTGCACCCGACCGAAGGCGTTGAACTCGGGGACGAAGATATCGCCGTGATCGTTCAACGCGACGCCGGGCGGTGAAAGGACCCCAGCGCGAGCGTGTGGGATCCAGGTCGATGAATGGATCAGGCGCGGCCGGCCGCCACAGCGGATCGGCGCCTCACGTTTCACTTCTTTCTCTGCTGATGGGAAGGTGGATCGAACCCGTCCGCTTTGCCCATGGCCCCAAGTTGCACGATATAGGGGGACCGGCAGCACTGACGTCGCCGCCAATTTTGAGTGCCGTCAGTAGTCACCGGCCGGCAGCTGCGCGTAGCCCACGGCCCTCAATCGCGCTTCGTCGCTTCGTCGAGCAGCCGTCTGCATTGCGTGGCGACGTATTCGAGCTGTTCGAGCGCTCGCCGGGCGTCGCTTTCGTCGAAGAGTTCCTGCGGTCCGATGCCCTGCCGCTCGTCCCCGGAATAGGCCGGGCCCCGATCGCCGGCAAGCTCCGTGGAAATGGCGGCAAGGTGATCGACCTCGGCGCGGAACCACTGCGGAAATCGGGAGCCAACCTGCCGCAGCAGCTCGCCTACGTCATGCGTTCGCGCCGGCTCGATTGCGACGAGCCGCAGCGCCCCTTTGAGGAACAACTCCACCGCTTCCTGCGCCTCGCGCACGACCGTGGCCCAGAGCCCGCGGTCGGCGGCGAGCCGTACCAGCTCGACGCGCCCCGCCGCTTCTTCGACGTACCGGCGGCCCATACCTGCTGGTCACAGCTCGACGACCTCACCGGGACGAAAGTCCGGCTTCAGATCCCAGTACCACGAGCCCATCCGGCAGGAACACGCGGCGACTGTCAAGCTCGCGCATCCGCGCGCGCAACGACGCCAGAACCGAGGCGAACCACCCCTCCCGATCGAAGAGGAGGATTCCGTTCTCGACGATGTCGAGGTACAACGGGCTGTGGAAGGTGGCCTCCTCCGGGCTCTTCACGATCAAGTTCCATTCGACAGCCGCGAGCCCGCGGCGGTCCCGCACCGAATCCCACACGGCGAGCAGTTCGCGCCGTCGATCACGCAGGCTGCGAGGGAGCGTCGTCGCGACGACGAGGAGATCGATATCGGAAGCGGTCGTCGCTGTTCCGCGAGAAACCGACCCGAACAAGACGAGCGAGCGCAGCCTGTCCGCGAGCGCGGCCATCCAGGCGTCGCACGCGTGGCACAGCGCCCGCGCAATCGGCTCCGGTGTGGCGGCGGGAAGTTGCGCCGCGATCCGTGCGATGTCGTCCATGGACAGGGATTGTAGCCGCCACCATAGCCGGCGACAGTCTCGTCACTGCTACCCGCCTGCCCGATGCCGTAGTGCATCGGCACGGAACAGTCGGGAAATCAGGACTATTCAGCGCGCAGGAAGGACTTCGCAACGATTCAGGCGGTATTGTGACCCCGGACTTGGAGGTTCACTGCGCTGCTTCTTCAGCTCGGCGCCGACCGGCGTCAGCGGCAGCCCTTCCTTGATGTTGCGGCCGACGTCGCGCCCGCGATCGCCAGCACCACGCAGAACAACCTTCGCGGCCTTCGCGGTTCAGCAGTCGCCGTTGTCATGTCACAGACTCTAGCGCAACCGGTGGTGCGGTCGCATATGATGCGAAACATCCATGCCGACTGTCCGTGAAGCCACCGTCTGCCTGCTGCGCGAGCTGGGGATGACGACGATCTTCGGCAACCCCGGATCGACCGAGCTGCCGCTCTTCCGCGACTTCCCCGACGACTTCCGCTACGTGCTGGGCCTGCAGGAATCAGTCGTCGTCGGCATGGCCGACGGCTACGCGCAAGCCACTGGCAACGCCGCGATCGTCAACCTGCATTCGGCAGCCGGGGTCGGCCACGCCATGGGGAACATCTTCACGGCGTTCCGCAACCGCACGCCGATGGTCATCACCGCCGGCCAGCAGGCGCGATCGATCCTGCCCTTCGAGCCGTTCCTGTTCGCCAGCGAGTCGGCAAAGCTGCCCGAGCCGTACGTGAAATGGGCGGTCGAACCGGCACGCGGCGAAGACGTGCCGCTGGCGATCGCACGCGCCTACTACCTGGCGATGCAGGAGCCGCGCGGCCCGGCATTCGTCTCGATTCCGGTAGACGACTGGGATCGTCCGACAGACGCGGTGCCGCCGCGCACAGTCAGTCGCGAGCTCTATCCGGATCAGAAGCTCGCCGCCGAGATCGCCGCGACGCTGGATCGCAGCGAGCGCCCGGCATTCGTTGTCGGCTTCGGCGTCGATCGGAACAACGCCTGGGACGAAGTGGTGGCGCTGGCCGAACGCCATCAGGCGCTGGTGTGGGTCAGCCCGATGTCGTCGCGCTGCAGCTTCCCCGAGCGTCATCCGCTCTTCGCCGGGTTCCTGCCGCCGATGCGCGAGCAGATCGTGAAGCTGCTCGCCGATCACGACCTGATCGTCGCGCTCGGTGCGCCGGTGTTCACCTATCACATCGAAGGATTCGGTCCGCATGTGCCGGCGCGCGCCACGCTCGTCCAGATCGTCGACGATCCGAACGTCGCGGCATGGACGCCGGTCGGCACGGCTCTCGTGTGCGACGTCCGCCTCGGCGTCGCTGCCATCCTGGAGCGGTCATCTCCGCCGAACCGACCGGCGCCGCACGGGCGTAGCGCGCCGACGCGTGTCGGCGCAGATGCCGGTCTCACGATTCCGTTTCTGATGCAGACGCTCGCCGATCTGCGCCCTGCGGACAGCGTCATCGTCGAGGAGTCACCGTCGAGCCGCAAGACGATGCAGGCGCATCTGCCGATCGAGCGGCCACAGAGCTTCTTCACCTGCGCGAGCGGAGGGCTCGGCCACAGCCTGCCGGCCGCGGTCGGCATCGCACTGGCGAAATCCGGCAGGGCGCCCCTTTCAGGGGTGCCAACGCCGGGCGGACGCGTGATCGGCCTCTTCGGGGACGGCTCGATGATGTATTCGATCCAGGCGCTCTGGTCAGCCGCCGATCTCAAGCTGCCGATGACGATCGTCGTCGTCAACAACGGAGGCTACGCGGCGCTGAGCGAGTTCACTGCGCACTTCAACATCAAGCAACTGATCGGAACGAAGCTGCCGGGCCTGGATTTCGTGGGGCTGGCGAAGGCTTTGGGGTGTGATGGCGCTCGCGTGGAGCGCGCCTCCGCTCTTGCCCCGGCGCTGCAGAGTGCATTGCAGTCGCCGGGGCCATTCATTCTCGACGTCGCAGTCACTTCGTGACGTTCGCCTGAAGGCTGAAGTCACCGGACGGATCAATCAGGCGAGCGCCTGTTTGTACAGCGCCAGCAGCCGGCTCCACGCTTTCTCTGCCGCCGGTTCGTTGTAGACCTGCGTGTCGGGCGGGCACCAGCCGTGCGCCGCGGGATACACCTCGATCTCGGCCGGGCGATTGGCTTTTGCGAACGTATCTTTCAGCACGTCCTTCTCCATCGGCCGGCTCTTGTCGTCGTTCTCGGCGATCGCGATCAGGAACGACGCCTTCGTCTTCGCCGCGAGCAGGTGCGGGCTGTTGGGATCGCCATCCTTGGTGACGAGACCGCCGCCATGAAACGACGCCACCGCGCCGACGCGATCGGGAACGGCTGCTGCCGTGTTGAACGTCATCGGGCCGCCCATGCAGTAGCCCTGTGTCCCGATCCTGCGGTTCCGGTTCACCTGCGGCTGCTGATCCAGCCACGCGATGAACGCTTTCGCATCCGTCATGTCGGTGGCCTGGCTCATGCCCTTCCTGAAGGGCAACATGTCGGCGATCGGAGTCGCACCCGTGGCCGTCGGCTTGCCCACTCGGTAGAACGGGTTGACGACCAGCACGGAGTAACCCTGTCCGGCGAGCCGCTTGGCCATCGTCCGCATCGCCGGCCGCAGGCCAAAGATGTCCGGCCAGATCAGAACGGCCGCCGCGGAACCGGTTGACGGGTAGACAAAGTAGCCGTCGGCCGTGCCATCGGGCGTCTTGATCTCCACGTCCTTTTCACCGGTCGTCTGGGCGTTGGCAGCTTCCGGCAGCAACATCGAGACACCGGCCGCCACGAGCACGCCGAACTGCCGGCGCGTGATCAGCCCCCTGGCCTCGTATTCCTTCACGCTTTCTGCAAAATGGTCCTTATCGCACATATCTGCTCCTCATCGGACGAGGTCGCGTCCGCGCCGGGTAACCCGTTTTTCTGTGCGTCAGTACATACACCAGAAGGGGTTGCGAGTCATTCTCCGATGCCTTCGCGCAGTGCTCGGGCCAGAAGATCCTCCACACCGAGCGCGGGGGCGTTGGCGATGGCATACGCGCGGTCCAACATGGCGCCTTGAACGCGAACGATGCCGAGAATGTCACGCCACTGCCGGTCAGACACTTCGCCGCCTCGCCGATACCATCGAAGCTTCTGCAGAAGGATGTCCTCCGGTGGGTGTACGTGGAGCAACCGGCCGGGTCGAACGGAAACCGCACGGCGCCTGGCGATCTGCTGCTCGTCGAGTGCAGTGCCGCCGGCCACGAAGAGGTCGATCTTCAACTGGGTCGGCTGATGGATCAGATTGACCGTGCCGCGCTCGCGTACAGCTCTCCGTACCGCCTGCTCGTCGACGTAGAACTCACCCGACAACACACCCACAAGTGCACCGATGTGCTGTTCTTCAAGCGCGGCGACGATGTCGATGTCGATGGTTGATCGCGGCTCGCCGGCAAACGAGCTGGCAATCGAGCCGCCGACTGTATGTGCGATGCCGAGACTCTCCAACGCGGCGGTGACGAGGAGCGCCACGGCAATCGGATCCATCTGGAGGATCATCGCCGGTCGAGCGTGTCGATCTCCGGATAGGCGCGCCGCGCCAGGTCGAAGCCGAGCGTCACGATGGCGAGCCGCAGGAACTGCTCGCGGGGCGAAGCGTCCGGATACCGTGAACGCACACCTGACAGCGCCATTTCGTACGCCGCCTGACTGAGTCCGCTGATGGCGGAGGCTTTCTCGGCGGGCGACATCTGCCGCCACCCTTCGACCTGTCGGCGCTCGATGTCGGCTGCGGTATCGGCGGCGAGGGGCTTCGCTTCCACGCTCCGCATTATAGGGTTCGGCGAACGCGTCACCGCACGCTGAACGGGATGTCGCGCGTGACACTCTTCTTCCTGTTGTCCAGCGAGGAGTGCGCTTCGACATGCAGCGCATAACGTCCCGGAGGGACTTCTTCCAGCGAGAGGTTTGGCGCGAACGCGTAGACGCTCACCTGCTTCGGCTTCTCCAGCGCCTGCCGCTCGATGACGTGCGATCCGAGGATGCGGCCGCCGTCGTCGCGCAGCGAAATGCTGAAGGTGATGGTGTGCGGCTTCTTGCGGTTCTCGTATCCTTCGGCAAACAGCGTCAAGGTGTCGTCGCGTGAGAACTCGCGCGCCGTCGTCGGCGGCCCGGGCATCGCCACGTCGAGCTGCGGATGCGGACTGAACGTGAACGTCTCGCGCGCCTGCGCCGAGGTGAGCGCAACCCCGCTCAACGAGAAGTCGTCGCGGAAGTCGGGGACGTCGAGGTCGTAGACGACGCTGCCGGCGAGCGCGGCACTGCCTGCCGACGTGCGCAGTTGATAGCGGCCCTCGGGCAACGGCAGTTGACACAGCACACGAAGTGCCCCGTGACTGACGCGTTCGTAGGTTTCCGGTTTCAACGCCAGTGCCGCGCGGTGCCGCCAGATCGGCCACTTCTTCTTGTTCTTCGAGTCGGTCGTGGCAAACACGACCTCGAGCACGCCGCGCCAGGCACCATCCTGTTCGACGAGGTTCAGCTTCGACGGCGCGATCTCCACTGCTACGGTCACCGTCGCTTCCTTGTCGTTCTTTCTCCCTCTGAACGGCGCGGCGTAGACGCGCATCGACACGCCGCTCGTGGTAATCGCGCTCGCCACCGCATCCCACGTGGCAGCGAGGACTGTGGACGGCCGACGTGGTGGTCCTTGCGGTCTGCCGCGTGGCTGCACGTACCCATTGGTCGACCGCACCTGCAATCCCGGACGCTTCACCCGGACCTCCAGGCGGACGTAGCGGCCATCACGCTTCTCCACGCCTGAGTTGAACGCCAGCAGATAGTAGGTGCTGTTCTCGCGCACCAGCCGCTCGAACGCGCCTGTGTAGTTATTCGAGCCGGTGAGCGCGAAGCCACCCGTCACCGCCGCCAGGCCGCCGAGGACGAGGCGATCATCGAGCGATGGCCCGCTTGCCACAGTCGACCCGTCCTCCGATTCACCTGTGATGCCAGTCGTCAGCCCCCGCGGATCGATCGGATAGATAGCGATGTTGTTGCGCGTGGCGAACGACAGCGCATCGATCCAGTCCGTGTCGACCTCGGAGAAGAGCCCGCCGAATCGGGCGCGGCCACGGTCGACAACGTCGTAGGCGTCCACGGGAATGCTCTCGCTGACAAAAATCATCGCCTTCCTGGCGCCGCGGAGCGTCGTCATGAATGCCATCAGCGACTTGAAGTCACCGATGAAATTCTTCTCCCGCAGCCGATCGCTCATATCGGACGTGCCGCCATCGAACCTGTTGATGGCATCCATCAGCAGACGCGGATTGCTCGTGAATTCCTGCCCGGAATCACTGAGACCCCCAGTCGTCAGGACCACCGCGGCAGTGTCGTTCGGGCCGAAGAACTGCTCGACGAACCGCCGCAGGATGGCGTGCGCGCGAAGCGCGCTCAGCGACGACATCTGGTCGAGCGCGATGACGTAGAGGCGGCCCGGCGGGCCGTCGTTGCTGAGCACGTCCTTCTCGGCCAGCCCGCGTTCCGTTCGCTCGATCGGGATGTTGACTGCCGCGAATGTCGTGATCGGCCGTGGACTGCCGTTTTCGAGGATCTCGAACTCGTCTTCGGCGAGACCGGAGACCGGGTTGCCGTCGCGGTCGGTGACGATGACGCTGAGCTGAACGGCTTCTACTGAGGAACGGAAGGTAGGCGCCTGCTGATCCTGCGGCCCCTGACCGCCGAGCAGCACACCGCTGCCCGCCGCAATTGCGGCAGTCACCAGGAGCCGGCCCGTGGCTTCCGCCTTCAGGCGGAAGAAGCCCTTCTTCATGCGATTGCCCCGCTACATGGAATCACAGCTAGAATTTGCCCGCCATGAAGAAGATCGCCCTCAGCGCCATCGTTGCGGCTACGTTACTTGCTCCTTCGTCCGCGGCCACCGACTTCACCGCCGTCGCCGACTGGCTGAAGCTGCCGGAGGGCCGGCAGAACCTGGGCAACATGCACGGCGACATCGCCGTCAGCTCCGCTGGCGAGGTCTACGTCAGCGTGCAGGATCCGACCGCTGGCCTCCAGGTCTACGCGCCCGACGGGAAGTTCCTGCGCAACGTCCCCAACGCGCCGAGCGACCTCCACGGCTTCGTCATCCGCACACAGGACGACGGCGAGTTCATCTACGGGGCAACGATGCGCGGACAGACAGTCGTGAAGATGCGGCTCGACGGCACTATCGTGATGACGATCGGCTCCGCGTCGATTCCCGATCAATACAAGATCAAGAACGGAAGAAGCGGCATGCTGTCGATGCTGCTGACGGGACTCGACGTCGCGCCGAACGGCGACATCTACGTCACGGACGGGTACGCCAGCGACTTCATTCACCGCTTCGATCGCAACGGAAAGCACCTGTCGTCGTTCGGCGGCAAGGCGGCGCCCTACAGCTTCAACACGCTGCACAAGCTGGCCATCGACACCCGCTTCCAGCCGGCGCGCCTCATCGCCTGCGACCGGGCGAACAACCGCGTCGTGCACATGTCGCTGACGGGAGAATTCCTCGGCGTCGTGGCGAAGGATCTGCTGCTGCCCGCGGCGGTCGCGATCGACGGCGACAACGCGGTCATCGGCGAGCTGAATGGACGCGTCACCATCCTCGACAAAGCCGGTGCCGTCGTCACACGCGTCGGCGCCAACACGGAACAGGGCACGGGCACGAACAAGATCCCGCCGGCGCAGTGGAAGACGGGCCTGGTCCTTTCACCGCACGGCGTCGCGTTGAACGATCACGGCGATATCTTCGTCGCCGAGTTCAACGCCTTCGGCCGAGTCCACAGGTTCAACAGGCAATAATGCCCAGGCTCGGCGTCCCCGAAGGCGTGATGCCGCCGCGACGGTTCTCAGTCATGCGGTAGCCGAATCCCGACTACGGTGACCGGACCGCACTGCGATGGCGAGTACGGGGCCGCGGGACGCGAGGTCCGTGACCTCGCTCGGTCCCCTCAGCCTTCTCGTGCGGTCGGTACATTCAAGTCGGTCTGACCTCCGTAGGGATTCGGCTAACTGCATGACTGACCGCGGCGGCATGACGCGGCAGCATTGCGTTACAGCTTCCGCGTCATCAAAACGAGATCAAGTGAACCGGTCGAAAACTCGACGACCTTGTTCGTGACGCGTTCGAACCCGAGTGATTCATAGAAGCCGACGAGCGGGCCGTTGCGGCAGTCGAGCCACGCGCGCGGAACACCCTGCTGTCGCAGGTGCTCCAGCGCATCCTCCGCCAGCCGTCGTCCGAGACCGCGCCCATGACAGTCAGGCGCGACGGCGAGCTTCGAGATCCACGTGGCGTCCTGCCCGCTCAACTCGGCATTCCACTCCGGCGGCGGATTGGTCAACGTCACGATCGCCACCAGCCGATCGTGTTCGAACAGCCCGAAGTTCGCGGCCCGATCCTGCAACTGCTGATATAGCTCGCGCGGATACGCGGTCATCCACTGCCTGATGCCGCGCGCCAGCAACCACTGGGACGCCGCGTCCAGGATCGCAACGGCATCGTCCACGTCGCTGTTGCGCAGTCGACGAAAGCTCAGTTCCGTTCGATTCTCACTTTGCGACGCGAATCGTCGCCGACTACCAGCGACAGCACGAAGCTGACGACGGTGACGACGAGCGCACCCTTGAACGCCGACCAGAAATCGGCGACGTGGAACCCGAGCATGAAGGAATCAGACACCTTTGCCGTCAGCCACAGCATGACCGCGTTGAGCACGAAGATGAACAGGCCAAGCGTGAGGATCAGGAACGGGAACGTGAGCAGCTTGAGGATCGGCCGGACGATAGCGTTGAGGACGCCGAAGACCAGCGCCACGACGAGCAGGAACCGGATGTCGCCGTCGTAGGACACACCGTCAACAAATCGCGTCGCCAGGTAGAGCGCCGCGGTGTTGATGAGAACGCGAATAATGAAATTCACAGCAATTCAAACTTCAAAATGCACCATGACAAATCGGATTGGCATTCACTGCCGCCTTTGCATTTTGCATTTTGCATTTTGCATTTTGCATTCTAGTTTCCACCCACCGGCCCGAAGTCCTCTGGCGGGCGTCGATTCTTCGTCGCCGCCTCGTACGCCGCAGCAATGCGGAAGAGCGTCGGCTCGCCGAACGGCCGCGCGATGAAGTCGACGCCGACGGGCAGCTTTGCTGGAATCGGCCCGACCAGGCGCGTCTCGTTGCCGGCGCGCTCGCGATCCCAGACGTTCGTCGTAAAGCCCGCCGGCACGTCGATGACGGGGAAACCCTGCTGGCCGAACATGAACCAGCCGATCGGCGTGCGTCCGTTCGACGCCGGCTCGCGCGGAGACAGCAGCTTGCGCGGCGGCACCGTGGACATCGGCGCCACCAGGGCGTCAAGCTTCTGCTCCTCCATGCACTGCAGCAGCAGCGTCTGCAGGGCGAAACGCGTGTGCATGCGTGTGGACGTGTCGAAGACCGATGACTTTTCCGCCTGCTCGCGCGCCGCCCGCCTGTTCGGAAAATTCGGATCGTTGTAGAAGGTCGCCTTCGTAATCAGGTCAGCGTTGCTCTTGATGTTGGCGTCGCCACGCTCGCGCAGGTAGCGATTGATCATGTACTTGTCTTCGCCCGGCTCACCGAAGCCGCCGCCGAGGGTCCGCAGCGTGAGCGTGTCGGGCACACGCGCGGGGTTGGCTCGCAGGTCGACGAACGTGGCGATCTGATCACCTTGCGGCTGCCCGGCCGCATCCACCGGAAACAGCTGACGATTCTGACGCGCGAACGCGACACTCAGCAGTTCCGGTGCGGAATGCGTCAGGCATCGCTGAAACAGTGCCCCCTCCGGCCCCGGATCGACGACATCGGCGCCAAGCTTTTTCAACACGCCGATGGCCCGCTCCACCAGATCGACGCTTTCCTCGTCCGCCTTGGCGAGCAGCTTGCGATTGAGATACTCGCGCACGACGCCGATGCGCATGCCCGCCAGCGAGCGGGTCCTCGCCGACTCGAGGTATGACGTCTGCGGCCTGCGGCCGGCGCTGAGCGCGGTGTATTCGTCCTTCGGGTCGTAGCCGGCAATGACGTCGAGAATTCTTGCCGTGTCTTCGACGGTGCGGCACATCGGCCCGACCCGCATGTTGAGGCCGGCGCCGATCATTCCGTCGGTGCTGACGAGCTCCTTCGTCGGCGCCAGGCCGACAATGCTGTTGACGGCAGAGGGCCAGCGAACAGAGACGACGGTTTCCTCGCCGATGGCGCACGTCACCAGGTTGGCGGCAACAGAAGATCCCGACCCCGCGCTCGACATGCCGGGCTCGCGCTCCGTGTCGTACGGATTGCAGAACGTCCCGCCGAACGAGCTGCGAGCGCCGTCGACCGCATACTCCGCCAGGTTGGCCTTGGCCAGGATGATGGCACCCGCGTCGCGCAAGCGCGCCACGAACGTCGCATCGTCCGGCGGCCGATCGTTGGCGTACAACGCGTCACCACCCGACGTCGTCCGCATGTCTTTCGTGTCGTACTGGTCCTTGACGGCGATGACGACGCCATGGAGGGGACCAGCGAGCCGGCCCGTGCGGGCGAAGGCCCGATCCTGTGCGGCCGCCGTCTCGAGGGCGTCCGGCATATCCGCCGCGCCGTCCGTTCTGTCGGTGAGGCTGCGCGCCTTGCGGCCGTCGAATCCCCACTGTTCGCGCGCTGCCGGCCGCAGGTTGAGCGTCGACAGCGCGTTGATCTGCTTCGCGTGCGCAATGGTCGTGACCGGCCCGAGGATGCCCTGCGGCTCGTTGACGCAGGTGCCGTTGTAGGCCTTGATGCGTTTCAGGTACTGCTCGACGACGCCGACGGTCGTGATCCGCTTGCCCTGAATCGCACGCTGAATGTCAGCGATCGTCGCTTCGTGAATTTCAAACGCCGGCGCCTGCCGCTGCGCGTGGCTGCTCATGCCGAGCGCGAGAAATATGATCAGAGATCCAACGCCGCCTCGCCGCGTAACGTTCACTGTCATGCGCGGAACCATATCATTGGCGACCTTGACCGGGCGCCCGACGCTCGGTGACTGTCCAGGCGTTGTCTAGATCATCTAGACAAATATGTCCAGTCATGATAGACGTCACCACCAGTGACGCTGAACCAGGAGTTGCTGAACGTGGCGCGGAAGACGGGCGCCGACATGGCGGAGGCGGACCGGCAGGCGCTTCTCGCCCGCGCCGAGTACCACACGGCAGTGCGGCGCCTGCATCTCGCGGGCGCGTCGCTGCGCGAGATTGCCGAGGCGCTGTCGCTGAGCCATCAACGCGTGCACCAGATCGTTGACGACTCGGGCGGCAGCTGGTGGCGCAAGGCGTGGCGCACGCGCGGGACCACCCGCGACGCGGTGTGCACCTGGTGCAATCGCCCGCCGGGCGAGGTCAGCAGACTCGTGGCCGGGCCGAACATCTACATCTGTGATGCCTGCGTCCGCGAGGCCGAGCGTGCGTTGCGCAAGACCGAGGAGGGGAGGGCGACGACGCGCGTGAGCCGCTGCAGCTTCTGCCGCCGCTTCGCCAGTGCGCGGCGGAAGGTGGTCAGCGGGCGCCAGGCCAACGTCTGCGCGGAATGTCTGCAGATGTGCCGTGATTTCATGTCGCTGGACACGTGAACCTTTTCGCAGGCGCCACAGTAATAACGGTTACGATCTAACCCTCACACCGAAAGGACCTGGAGGCATGGGCTGGGGACGAATCCTGCCCGGGGTGGGCATCGCAATCCTGCTGGGCGGCAGCGTCTTCGGTCAGACGCGCGACGTGGACGGCCGTCCGTTCGCGCCCTTCGCGCCCACAGGCAAAGCGAGCCTGATCTTCTTCGTGCAGACCGACTGCCCCGTTTCCAATTCCTACGCTCCTGAAATTCAGCGCATCTGCAAGGTCTACGCGTCCAAGGGCGTGAGCTGCGCGCTCGCCTACGAGGACGTCTCGGTGACCGCGGATGCCGTGCGCAAGCACATGAGCGAGTACGCGTATCGCGGTATTCCAGCGACTATCGACGCGTCACGTGCGATGGCGGATCGGGCGCGCGCGACAATCACCCCTGAGGCGGTCGTCCTCGACGCGCGGGGAAGCATCCGCTATCGCGGGCGGATCGACAACTTTTACGCCGCGCTGGGAAAACCACGTCAGGTCGTCACCGAGCACGACCTCACCAACGCGCTCGACGCCATCCTCGCCGGCACGCCCGTACCCAAACCGGAAACTGAAGCGCTTGGTTGTTACATCACGCGCCCGCTCGACACACCTCGGGGCAAACAGCAGTCCCGGAGACAGTGATCATGCGTTCGACAATCCTTATCCCACTCGCGTCTGCAGCTCTCCTGACGTTCGCCCTGGCCCGCGGCGAGGCACCGGTCCAGGCACAAGGCGCGACCGCAGCACGCCCGACATTCAGCGAGACGATCGCGCCGATCGTCTACGCCAACTGTGTCAGCTGCCACCGGCCGGGTGAAGCGGCACCGTTCGCGCTCATCAGCTATGACGACGTGCGGAACAGGGGCGCGCTCATCGCCACGGTGACACAGGCGCGCTACATGCCGCCCTGGCAGGCGACGCACGGCTACGGCGACTTCGATGGCGAGCGGCGACTGACCGACGCGCAGATCGAAGCGATCTCGACGTGGGTGAAGAACGGAATGCCGCCGGGAGATCCGGCGCGGATGCCGGCGCTGCCGAAATTCACCGACGGCTGGCAGCTGGGGACGCCCGATCTGATCCTGCAGATGCCGGAGGAGTTCGACGTGCCGGCCAGCGGCCCCGACATCTTCCGCAACTTCGTCATCCCGTCGGGGCTGACCGAGGACAGGTGGGTCCGCGCCGTCGAGTTCCGTCCGAGCGCGCGCAAGGTCGTCCACCACGCCTTGTTCGCGTCCGTTGGCGGCGGCGCGTTCGCGTCAGTCAACGGCAAGGACGGCAGGCCCGGGTTCAGAGGCCTGGCACCGATTGGCGCCAACCCGGCGATCCAGGGAGGCCCGCTCGGCGGATGGGCGGTTGGCGCAACACCGCGGTTCCTCCCGGATGGTCAGGCACTGCCGATGGGCAAGGGCTCCGATTTCATCGTCCAGATGCACTTCCACCCGTCCGGCAAGGCGGAGCGCGAACGATCGACGATCGGACTCTATTTCGCGGAGAAGGCTCCCGAGCGCAGGTTGCGCGTCCTCCAGTTGCCCGGTCTCTTCGGCATCGGCGCCGGCATCGACATTCCCGCCGGCGAGAAGAGCTACGTCATCAGCCGGTCGGCCACGCTGCCGGTCGACGTGAAGATCTATCTGGCGAACCCGCACGCGCACTATCTCGGCAAGGAGTTCAAGGCAACGGCGACGCTGCCCGACGGCTCGACCCGTCCGCTGCTCTGGATCCAGAACTGGGACTTCAACTGGCAGGATGGCTACAACTACAAGGAGCCGGTCATCCTGCCGAAGGGAACGCGCGTCGACGTCACCATCTCGTACGACAACTCCGCAACCAATCCACGCAATCCGAGCAGTCCGCCGCAGCGCGTCTGGTGGGGTGAAGAGTCCACCGACGAAATGGGCAGCATCGGATTCGGGCTGGTTCCGTTGCGCCGCGAAGACGAGGCAGCGTGGGACCAGTTCGCGTTGACCCAGCTGAAGGGGACGATCGCAGCCGCCGGCCAGAACGGGACGCTGCAGCGCGTCGCGCTCAACCAGGCGCGCGGACTGCTGGCGCCTGCAGGGACCGGCCGCCTTGGCGGGCGCGGTGCCGGCGCGGGAGCGGCTCCGGCTGCATCACCGACGCCCGCCGCGATAACGACGACAGCGTTGCCTCCGCAGGTGATGGCCGATCTGTTCAGCGGCTTCGGCGGCAATGCCGGCGCGTTGCAGCGCGGTCTGGACGCCACCGGCGCGACGATCGCGGCAAATCCGAACCACGCGCAGGCACTCGCCTGGCACGGTGCGGCGACGTTGTACTACTCGTCAACCAACACCGACCTGTCCGGCCTCGAGCGCATCGGCCTGTTCCAGCGCGCGACGAAGGAGATGGACACCGCCGTCGGTATCGCGCCCGACGACGTCCGCGTGCGCATGGCACGGGGCATCGTCCTGCGCATGCTGACGCCGACGATGCCGCGCCTCGCCAACGTGCCGGGATTGATCGAGAACGCGCGCGCGGACTATCAGCGCATGTTCGATCTGCAGCAGAACCAGTTGGAAAAGCTGGGAACACACCCGCTCGGCGAGCTGCTGCAGGGACTGGCGGAGTTGAACAGCCGTCAGAACAAAACGGCCGACGCCGAGAAGTACTACGGAATGATGCAGTCGATGCTGAAGGGCACCGACTACGCGGCACGGGCGGCGGAGTGGATGAAGACGAAGCAGCCGCTGCCGCAGGCGCAGACGAACTGCGTCAGCTGCCATCAGTAGGTTGCCTGGGACGGACTGAGTGCCTGTGGGCGTAAGCGGCGCGACGAAACCGTCAGCGCCATACTGGCAACGGCGCAATTCATGGGCGAGTAACGACGGCACTGACATTGCCTCGCCCGCGTAAACCGATGCCCCGCATCCTCGTCCTCGTCCTTCTCACGCTCCTCGCCATCGCCGCGCCGGGTCCAGCCGCCGCCGCGGACGCCGACGTCGACGCGGGCTTTGCGGCGTTGGAGGCTGGCGACGGCAGCAAGGCGGCAACGGCATTTCGCCGAGCACTGGCCGATGACCCGAGGAATCCAGCGGCGCTCTACGGCGCCGGAGCCGCGGCCTACCTCCAGTCGCGCCCCACCGATGCGATGTCGTGGCTGAAACAGGCGCTCGCCATCGAACCGGGGTTGACCGCCGCCTCTGCACTTCTCGCCGAGATCGTCTACCACGAAGGCGACCTGAGCACCGCTATCAAGACGATCGAAACCGCGCTGAAGTACGCGCCGGAAGAGGTCATCCTGCGCCAGCAGCTGGCGGCCTGGCGCAGCGAGGCGACCGTGCACAACGGTCTCGAGGCGTTCAAGGACGATCGGTTCACGATTCTGTTCAACGGTCCGGCCAACCGCATCCTCGCCGAGCGGGCGACGACGGTGCTGCGCGACTCGTTCTGGAAGATCGGCCAGTGGCTCGGCAACTACCCGAGCAACCCGATCAACGTCATCTTCTACACCGACAAGCAGTTTCGCGACATCACCGGCGCGCCGGAGTGGGCCGGCGCCGGCTTCGACGGCCAGATCCGCATGCCGGTTGCCGGCGCCACGAAGGATCTGCGCGAGTTCGACCGCATCCTGATCCACGAACTGACGCATGCGATGCTCGCCAGCATTGCCACACGCAACGTACCCGCCTGGCTGAACGAAGGGCTGGCGATGTACTTCGAAGGCAACGATGCGGCAGCTTCCGAAAAGCTCCTCGCCACTGCACATCTCTACGTGCCGCTCAGCACTCTCGACGGCGGATTCACGCAGCTGTCGGCCGCTCAGGCCGCGCTCGTTTACGAGATCAGCGCCTTCGCCACCAGCGCATTGATTACGAAGATCGGCGCCGCAAATCTACGCTTCTTCCTGCAGGATCTCGATAACGGCCTCACGATCGAGACCGCTGTGCAGCGCTATGGCTTCACCATGGCGGCGTTCGACGCAGAGCTCGCCAAACGCGTCGGCGCCCGCGTTCGCTGAAGCTACGGCAAGGCAGGCTGCGGTCCCTTCACCGCGCAAGGACAGGACTGGAGCTGCGGCAGTAGCCGGTAGATGCCTAGGGTTTCCAGTGGAAAAGTACGGTGATGGGCGACGCGGACGCCCGCTCGACCTGCCGGTTCACGACCACGAAACGGCCGTCGTGCGATCGCGCGTACTGGAAAGTAAATACCTGGCTGATGATATGCGTCGCAAAGCGCGCCGCTGCCTTTCCGATGTTCAACGCCGAGCCGGTGTCTGAAACGCTGGCGGCCATCACCTTTCCGTCCGGCGAGATGAAGTAGATCTCGCTGCCATCGGCGCTCCATCGAGGGGTGGCGCCGCCGTCCGTGGACACCCGCGTAATGCCGCTCGGTCGCAGAAACGCCTTCACCACGACCTCAGGCCGTCCGGACTCGTCCGTCTCGTAGGCGACCCAACGGCCGTCTGGAGAAAAGCTGCCGGTGCGCTCCTCGAACGGAGTGTCGGCAATCACCACGGGGGTCCTGTCGTCCCCCGTCATCGGAAGCGCGAGGAGATCAGACGAGGTGTAGTTCTCGTCGCAACGCTGAAACAGCAGAAACTTCCCGTCCCTCGACCAGTCGAGCGGCCACTCGTTGTTCGCCGTCTCCAGCGCCATCGCTTCCGCCACACCACCGGTCGCCGGCTTCACCCAGATGTCGAACGTGCCATTGCGCTGCGACTCAAACGCAATCTGCGAGCCGTCGGGCGACCATACCGGATGACCGTCAACCGCGGGATGGCGCGTCAGCGGCGTCAGGCCACCGCGATCGCGATCGAGAATCCAGACGTCGCGGTTGCCGTCGATCGTGCGGTCGTACGCCAGATAGTGTCCGTCCTGCGATATCGCCGGGGCGTTCAGGTCTTCGCCGACCTCGAGAATCTTGCCGGCGTGATCGAACCATGTCATGCGTCGTGGCGCTTCGGTGCCCGATCGGTAGGCGACGGTACCGTTCGTCGACGTCGAGAACCAGCCGAGTCCGGCCGTGACGCTGACGCCTGCTGCAACGGTCACCGGATCGCCGGACAACTCCCCGCGCGCGGCGTCTATCCGGCGCGCGACCAGCTTTCCCTGCTGCACAAACACGACACGATCGGGCGGAAGATACGCGCCGGTGCTGTCGGCGGCGGTCAGGCGCGTCGGCGTGCCACCGTCCAGCGATCCCAGGTAAAGGCCGGAGTCGTTCGGCTCCCCCGCTGCATAGAACAGGAACCGGCGCCCATCGGGAAGAAATGACGGCGCCCGGTGATTGGTCTGTTCCGGCGACTGGAGACGCGTCGCGGCGACAGGTTTGCCCCCCGATGCGGGCACCCGAAAAAGCGGGCTGACGCTGGTCGGTGCAAACAGGACCGTGCCATCAGCTCCCCACGCACCTCCCAGCGGATTTGCAGCGGGCGCCAGTACCCGCGGAGGTCCGCCGGCGACATCGATGCGAAAGAGTTTGCGGTCGGCAAAGTAGCCGATGGACCGGCTGTCCGGAGACCAGAACGGAAAGCGCGCGCCATCGGTCCCGGTTAGCGGCTGTGCCTCGGTTCGGTTCATCGCCCGCAGGTACAGCCGTGGCCGTTCGTCGATCCTGGCGGGTGCTGCGTACACCACATAGGCGGCGTCGGGCGACACGGCAAAGTGCATCGGATCGAGCGTCGGCGGGGTCTCAATGCCCAGGCGCAGCTCCGGAACGGCGTCGCGGCCACGCCTCGTCGCCCAGGTCGCCGCCAGCGCACCGATCGCGATTACGCTGACCGCCGCCCACAGCGCGTACGGCAGCAGCCCCCTCCGGACGCGAGGCAACGTGGCTGGCGTCGGTTCCGACCGCGCACGTTCCAGATCGATGCGCACGTCGCCTGCCGACTGACGGCGTTGCCGCGGATCCTTTTCCACACACAGCCGCAGCAGTCGGACAACGGATGGCGGAACGGTGGTCGGCAGCAACGACCAATCAGGTTCGCGCTGCAACACGCGCGACACGACGTCCGCCGCGTTGCTGCCCTCGAACGCCCGTCGTCCGGTGAGCATCTCGAACAGCACGCAGCCGAACGCAAAGATGTCGGCGCGACGGTCCACGCGAAGTCCTTTTGCCTGTTCCGGTGACATGTACGCCGGGGTGCCGACGATCACGGCGGTGTCTGTCAGAGGCTGTGTCAGCATCGCTGAATCGTTCCGACCGTCAGCGCGCGCGTCATGGTCCTGTGCCGCAATCTTCGCCAGTCCGAAGTCGAGTACTTTGACGCGACCGTCAGGTGTGATCTTTATGTTTGCCGGCTTGAGGTCACGATGGACGATGCCGTGGTCGTGCGCGGTCTCCAGTGCGTCGATGATCTGCAATGCGGTGTCGATCGCGTCAGGCAGCGGCAACGGTCGACCGCCGAGCCGTTCGTTCAGCGTCTCCCCGGGAACGAACTCCATGACGAGGAAGGTCTGCCCGTCGACCTCCTCCTGATCGTGGATGACGGCAATGTGAGGATGGTTCAGCGAGGCGAGCGCTTTCGCTTCCTGACGGAAGCGCGCGGCACGTGTCGGATCGCGTCCGACGTCGTCGCGAAGGAACTTGAGGGCGACGCTGCGACCCAGTTTCGTGTCGGTGGCGCGGTAGACATCGCCCATCCCGCCGGATCCGAGATGGGCCTTGATTTCGTAATGTGCCAGCCGACGGCCGATCATCGCCAAACTCTAGCACCGGCGGCGTGCATCTATTTCGTCAGCAGCCTGACAACTCCATCCTGCTTGTTGAGCAGGAACACCTGATTGTCTGGGCCGGTGCCGAACCGCAAATCGACGCGAGGCGGCTGACCCCTTCCTTCCGCGAATGCCTTGTCCCGGATCACATTGCGCAGCGGCTTGGCCATGCCCTTGTCCATCAGCAGGACTCGCCGGATCGGATCCTGCCCGCCCGACGGCACCTTGTCGGCGTTGAAGTAGAAGATCTCGCCGCTCGGGTTGTCGCCGAACAGCACGAGATTCGACAGCTGTGGAATCTGCGCGCCGCGGTAGACGACCACACCGGTCACCGCGGCGTTGGCGAGCAGCAGCGGATCGCTGTGCGCGTATTCGACGACTGGATACGTGACCTTCGGGTCGCCGCGCTGCTTTTCGACGCCGACACCCTGACGGCCGACGTAGGCGAAGCTGCCTTCCCAGTCGTTCCAACCGAGGTTCGCGCCTCGCGTCACCGGGCTGATCTCTTCGACGATGTTCTGGCCGATGTCGGCGAGGAACATGGCGCCGTTGCGTGAGTCCCAGCCGAAGCGCTGGGGATTGCGCACGCCGTAGGCGTAGATCTCGCCCAGCGTCTTGTCATTGCCGTCGTCGACGAACGGATTCGACGCCGGGACGCCGTACTTCTTGTTCACGCTGTTGGTGCCGAGCGGATCGATCCGCAGGATCTTGCCGAAGATCGAGGCGAGATTCTGCGCATGCTCGAGTGGGTCGCCGCCGCTGCCGCCGTCGGCAACGCCCATATACAGGAGGCCGAACTCCGGGTTGCCCGGCGTTGCCAGCGAATGAAAGGCCAGGTGCCCGGCGTTGTGATTGGCGAACGGCTGCCGAATGCGAATCAGCTCGCGCGGCGGACCGCCATCGTAGGTCGCCGCGCCGGGCGTCTTCGCGGTCCACTCGAGGAGCACCGTGTCGTGCGTATCGTTGCCACCAGCTGGCAGGAAGTCCGGCGTCGGTTGGGTGTTGGCGGTGTCGGTATACGTGTAGAACTTACCGAAGCCGCGCGCTCCAGCCTCGTTGAACTGCGGGTGGAAGGCAAAGCTCTGAAAACCGCGCTCGCTTCCCTGCGACTGCACGCTCACGCTCCACTTGGGATCGTTGATGTCGAGATAGAGCGCAACGGCTGTGCCGCCATCGGCGATCGAATAGAGCGGCCCGCGCATGTCGTTGACGAACAGCCGCCGCCCTCCCGGCTCGGCTGTCAGCAGCATCATCCGCGGCGCGCCGTTGGCCGTCGGCAGCGTGGCGTACTCGACGAAGTTGACGTGCACCACATCCTGCGTCGCGACAATCGGTTGCGGAAACGGATCGCTCGAGGTCTGCTGCGCCGACTGCAGCATCGCGCATGCTCCCACCAGCATCGTCCCGAGCGTCAGTGCTGTGGCTGTGACACGCTGCCGCATTGTGTCCTTCATCAGAGTGTAGGCCGGGTTCCGCTGAGCACGGCGTCACGCGAAGCGGACCCGGCATAGGGGCGGCTTCCGCCTCGCGATGCAGCCATCGAGGCGGACCCGCTAACCATTCCGCGAAGCGGACCCGGCATCGCACCCGAACACCTATTCAGAGTAGATTGAGAGGCTCAATTTTGATGCGGAGGAGTGTTCACAGAATGCGAAGCAGACTCTTCAGTTCGACCCTGGCGGTAGCCCTTGCCGTGGTGCTCGGCGCCACCCTCGCGGCTCAGGAACGCCAGGGTGGACCGCCCGCCGGTGCGCAGGGCGGTGGACGTGGCGGCGGTGGAGGCCGCGGCCCGGCAATGGTCCCGATGTTGCTCGAAAGCGACGCTTACGCGGACGGGGCGATCGTCCCGGCGAAGTACTCGAACGCCGGCGGCAGCACGATGCCAGGCTTCAAGATCTCGAATATTCCGATGGGGACGGTGTCGTTCGCGGTGATCTTCCACGACATCGAGCCCAACATCGGCAACCCACCCAACGATGTGCTCCACGCGATGTTCTGGAACGTACCGGCGGCAGCGGCCGGCTGGCCCGAGGGTCCGAGCACCGGCGCCAGCCTGCCGGCAGGATCGGTGATGGGCAACAACATCACCGGCAAGCCGATCTACATGGGCCCGGGAGCACCAGCCGGACCGCGCTATCACCACTACATCTTCGAGGTCTACGCGCTGAACGCGAATCTCGATCTTCCGCCGGCCTCAACGCGCGACGATCTGTTCAAAGCGATGGCTGGAAAGGTCGTCGGCAAGGCGGCGTATGTCGGTCGGTTCCGGGGCGAAGCCAAATAGTTGGTAGTTGGCTAGTTGGGTAGTTGGCTAGTTGGTAGTGAAGAGCACGAAGACGCGGACGCTCTCGCTACCAACTACCAACTACCAACTATCCAACTACCAACTACTTCTTCACATACATATTGAACCACTCGATCGTCCGCTTCCACGCGGCGTCGGCGGCAGCTTTGTTGTAACGCGCGGGGCTGGCGTCGTTGTTGAACCCGTGTCCGGCGCCCGGGTAGATGTGCCCTTCGTATTTCACGCCCGCCGCTTTCAGCGCCTCCTCGTACGCCGGCCACGCCTGAACGAGTCGCGTGTCGTCGCCGCCGTGATGCACGAGCACCGCAGCCTTGATCTTCGGAACGTCCGCAGCCGCGGGCGCGCCACCATAGAACGGCGCAACGGCCTGGATGTCCGCGCCCATGCGCACGGCGAGCGTGTTCACGACGCCGCCGCCGTAGCAGAACCCGGTGGCGCCGAGGCGACCGGTGCTGTCGGGACGCGCCTTCACCCATGCGGCGGACGCCTGCATGTCTTCCTGCATCTTGTTGCGATCGACGCTGGCGAACAGCTTGCCGCCCTGGTCGTCGTCTCCGGGATAACCGCCGACTGAGGTGAGGCCGTCCGGAGCGAACGCCATGAAGCCTTCGAGCGCCATGCGGCGGGCGACGTCCTCGATGTGCGGGTTGAGGCCACGGTTCTCGTGGACGACGAGGATCGCCGGCAGCTTGTTGGTCCCGGCGCTCGCGGGCCGCACAAGGTAGCCCTTGATCGTGCCGTTGCCGGCGGGCGACGGAACCGTCTCGCGCGACGTCTTCAGCCGGGCATCGTCCGGCTTGACCTGCTGCGCCTCGGCATAGTTCGGCATCAGCTGATCGACGATGGCGCCGGCGGCGACGGTGGAGACGGCAACCTTCTTCACGCGGTCGATGAAGGCGCGACGGTCGATCTCGCCATGGATGTAGAGGTTGTAGGCGTGAATCGCCTCACGCGGAATTTCCTGCTTCTCGGCCATTGCTGTTCCTCTCTAAGTCAAAGGGCCCAAGGCAAAGGTCACAAGGGTGGCGCGGAGAATATCACGCAGCAAGTGGAAAAGTGGAAAAGTGGAAAAGTGGAAAAGTGGAAAAGTAAATGGACAGGACGGGTTTCTACTTTCCACCGATCGCAATCCACTGCTCGATCTGCTCACGCAGCATCGGCAGCGTCACGGCGCCGCGGCCGAGCACCGCGTCGTGAAACGAACGGATATCGAACCGCGGCCCAAGCGCGGCCGTGGCCTTCGCGCGCAGGCTGGTGATCTCCCGATAACCAATCATGTAGGCGATCGCCTGACCGGGCATGATGATGTAGCGATCGACTTCCGTCTGAATCGTGTTCTCGCCGATGGCGGTGTTGCGCCGCATGTAATCGACCGCCTGCTCGCGCGTCCAGCCCTTCGCGTGCATGCCGGTGTCGACGACGAGCCGCGCGGCACGCCACGCCTGCGCCGACAGCATGCCCATCCGATCGAGATCGCTCGAGTAGAGGCCCATCTCGTCGGCCAGGCGCTCGGCATAGAGTCCCCACCCCTCGATGAACGACGTGGTGCCAAAGAGCTGCGTGATGCGGTGGGCGGCCGGCCGCTCGATCGCCAGTGCGATCTGCAGGTGATGACCGGGAATGGCTTCGTGGAACGCGACCGTTTCGAGATCGGCACGCGGCTGCTGCTCGGGCCGATAGAGGTTGACCATGTAGAGACCAGGCTTGCTCCCATCGAGCGTTGTCTGGCGATACATGGCCGGCGGCATCGACGGCGCCTCGAACGGTTCGAACGGCTGAATCTGCACATCGGCTTTCGGCAGCCGCCCGAAATATTTCGGCATTGCCGCACGCGCCCGCGCCAGCGCCGCCGCCGACGCCTTCATGATCTCGTCGGTGTTCCTGAAGCGCAGCGATCGATCGTTCCGCATCCGCTCAACGATCGCTGCGACGTCTGCGGTCTTGAAGACGCGCGTGCCGATGGTGCGCATCTCCCCGTGGATCTGGTCCATCATCGTCAGGCCGAGCTGATGCACTTCATCCGCGGTCAGATCGAGAGAGGTGTTGTCGCGCATCAGGCCGCGATAGCAGGCGGCGCCCTGCGGCAGCTCCGCCACGCCAACCTTCGTGCGCGCGATCCCTCTGTACTCGTCGAGGAAGCGGCGGTAGCGCGTCAGCGCCGGGTTGACCTCTTTGGCAACGACATCGGCAAGCGCGCGCTTGAACGCGGCATCGCTGGCGCCTGGACCAGCGCCGACGTTCGTGAAAGGCGATTTGTCAGGAGCGCCTGCGAGCAGGCCTTTGATCTGGCCGATGACGCGCTCGACGTTGACGCGCGGCGCCGAGTAACCGGTTGAGAGTCCGCTGCGAAGAACCTCGATCTCGCGATCGATAAAGCGGTCGTACTGACCGACTCGCTCGAGCGCGGCCTTCCGATCCGCCTCCGTCGCCACCGGCTGGCGCGACAGCATCGCCGGCAGCGACACCTGCCATCCGTTCAGGTGATCGACACCCCACAGCTCCGGGCGACAGACGCGCCGTTCGGTCTCGGAGGCGACCGCCTGTTCGAGGAAGCCGTAGGTAAGCTGCTCGGGACGGCCGGCGAGGGCGGTCTTGTCGATGGCCTTGAACGCAGCTTGGAAACCGTCAACGCGCTTGTCCCAGGCGTTCTTCGCCTGCAGCGTGTTGTCGAAGACGCGATTGTGCTGCGCCTCCGGGGCGCCCATGAAGGTCGCCGTCTCCGGGTATCGCTCGAGCGTGGCGGCAACGAAGTCGTCGGCGAGCTTCGTCGTCATCGCCGCGGCATCCGGCTTGTTCTGCGCCACGAGCGCAGAAACCGCGAAGAACGCGAAGACCACAGCCACGGCAGCAAGGCCGCGAAGAAATCGATAGCCATCGCGATGATGAGTTTTCATAAAAGCTTCTTGCTTCGCGGCCTTGCCGCCGGCCATCGATCTTCGCGTCCTTCGCGGTTAAAAGCCACCACCGCTGGCACCCGTAAAGGGGCGCCCTACTTTCTGGATACGTGGCGATCGATCTGCGCCGACAGCGCGCGCTGACAGACCCTGCAGAAGGGCACCTTGTTGCGCGAGAACATGATGCAATCGAGCTCGGGCCGATAGAACGCCTGCGCGTCGTAGTTCGCGCCCTGGAACAGGCCGACCTTGCCGCGATGCTCCGCCGTGGCGAACAGCTTCATCTCTGCTTCGCTCTCGCTCTGGAACAACTTGGTCATCTCCGCTTCCGGCCGCTTGTCGGTGCGCAGCTTCGCGCGCGTCGCCTGATACTCCTTCTGCATCGCTTCGAACTGATCCTTCGGCCACGGCGTCGGCAGCGGCACGCCGGGCGACAGCAGATCGCGCCACTTCAGCTGGTAGCGATCGGTCGTCGCCGTCACGTTCGCGGGCCATGGCTCGGTGATCCGCGCAGGCGGCTCATACGCCACTGGCGAGGTGTAGTACTCGTCGGCCAGACCGGCGAAGTGATGCCCGAATTCATGGACGAAGACATAGTCCGCAAAGTCATTGCCCGCGGCAGCCGTTGAGAACACGTTGTAGAGTCCTCCGCCACCGTAGGTTATGCCGTTGGTCAGGATGATCACGTATTCATACGGTGCCCACGACGCAATGTCGCGCCAGGCGCGATTCTCGAAGGTCAGGATGTAGCGCTCCGATCCGAACGCGTCGTAGGCAGCGCCGACGGGCGTGCGGCGGTAGATGTTTCGCGACGGGCTGGAGATGCCGGACTGCACCGACGGTGGGCAGAGGCCCCAGACGTTGAAGTCGGCGCGGCGAGCCTTGAACGGATCGACGGCGAAGAGCGCGCCGAGCAGGCGCTTGGCCTGCGCCTGAAACGTGGCGCAATCGGCGGCGGTGTAGCCGTCGCCGAGCAGGAGCAGATCGACCTTTGCAGGGGGCTCGCCGTGCTTCTCGAACTCGATCACCTGCTGCCGCGGCGGCGTCGACTGATCGATGAAGGGATCGGCGGGGTCGATCGAGTGCCGCCAGACTTCCGTGTAACTGCCGTCCTCGCCACGCTTCTTCAGCACGACGTCCGCCTTCGCGGTCAGGCCTGGAAAGCGGAGCGAATCCGAAAACGTCCGCCGGACCTTCTTCGCCTCGGCGGTCGTCAGCCACTCGGCGAACGCCGGGTCGTAACCGCGCGAGAACGTGACCCGGCCGTTGCTGTCGACAATCTCGAACCGATAGTTACCGCCCATCGCCGTGTCGAGGCTGGCGGCCCGGGTGTCCGGCCAGGCCAGCGGTTCGACGACAAGGCGGTCAAAGCTGTAGGCGTCGACGCCTGGTCCGCCGGTTTCGTAGAAATCGAGCCGCCAGGTCCGCGGCTGTGTCTGTGCGCCGGCGAGCGACGCAAGAAAGGTTGCCAGGACGATCGCCATCGGTCGGATCAATTTGCGCATCGGACATCTATACTCTCCTACTCTCAACGAGATGGCACCCCCTGAAGGGGTGCCCTAGGGAATCGACCATGTCCAGAATCGCAACCATCTTCATCGCCGTCGCGCTGGTCACTGCGTGCTCGCGGGAAAACGTCAAGCCCGCTGAACCGAAAGCGCCCCTCTACGACAACCTGGGCAGCCTGCATCACCAGATCACGACCGCGTCCTCCGAGGCGCAGCGCTATTTCGACCAGGGTCTGACACTCTCCTACGCGTTCAACCATGCGGAGGCGATCCGCTCCTTCCGTCA
>Ga0111538_10000236_pt1 | contig 68610 bp, 76 predicted proteins | sample SoiMethybrSBSTD1_FD_79669 | JGI IMG/M metagenome (GOLD analysis project Ga0111538, IMG submission 79669) | Bulk soil microbial communities from a Populus tree surrounding site in Tennessee, USA - Soil MetaG P. TD hybrid SBSTD1 (version 2)... | ecosystem: Environmental > Terrestrial > Soil >...
AATTGTAATAGGGATACGCTTTGGGTTGCCAAAGCTTTTGCGACCCATGGTCCAGGCACCAGTCATGACGGTCTCGCCAGTGGCGTTTATCTTAACGTCACCATTCTGGTAAATGGTACCGTCAACAGCTTCATTTTGGAAGCGGGTATACTTGTCGCTCGACAAACCAATACGAGAGTCGGCATACACAGTCTGCAAATCGCCAGGTACATTGTGGCGAATGTCGCCAATTAGCTCGGCAGGATTAGCTGCACCACAATCGCCAGTGCCCGGGAATGGGGCATAGTCGATAGAGTTGGTCGAACAGTCACGCTGTACAGCGGCACTTAAACTATTGTTAGCGTTCAGGCCTAGGGCAACTGAACCTGCAAGGGCCAGAGTAAATACACCAGCAATAACAGCCTGTTTGGCAGTAATCTGGCTTACACTCTGTATCAATTTATTCAATAAAGACATCTGTAACCACCTCCTATGTGATTTGACCACATAATATCATACCCTCGCGTTTTTGTCAACATCCTTATGCTTGACGGGGCTATGTCTTGTCAGTGGTCTTTTCGGGAGTTGTTTCTTTGGGTTCGGTCACTGGTGGTACCTCTGGGGCATGTTGCCCTGAGGTCGCTTGAGGCACCGGTTTCAGCCGTCGCTTGGCAATAGAGAACCCAAACGTACTGCCCTTGCCCTCGATACTCTTAAATATCACTGCACCACCCTGGGCAATAATAACTTTCTTGGCCATAAATATACCTAGGCCCGTTCCGTCAGGACGCAAGCGCTTGGCGTTATGGGCGCGGTAAAACTTGCTAAACAGATGATGCTGCTCGGACTTGGGCACGCCGATACCATCGTCTACCACTGTAAATTCAATACTTTCGGGCTTTTCGACCAGGTGTACATCGATATGTCCCTTGTTGGGCGTATAGTACACCGCGTTATCGATAAAGTTCATGGTAACCTGACGGATTTTAGTTTCGTCTAGCATAACGGTCGGGAAATGCGGCGGTTTATGGAAGGTGAGGGTCAAATCCCGCCCCTTGGCGGTTTCGCGCAGTTGCTCGACCTCTTCTTCGACCAGAGTTACTAAATTACAGGGCACTGGCTCGATAATAAACTTACCAGTACGCAGGCGGGAAACGTTCAACAGATCAGCTATTAGATACACCATGCGCTGAGAACTGACAAACGATTGGTTGAGCAGTTTGCGCTGCGTGTCGCTAATCTTGCCTGCGTCACCTTCCAGAACCATACTGACATAGCCTTTTACAGAGGTCAACGGCGTACGGAGCTGGTGACTGGCCATGCTTATAAAGTCGTCTTTGGTGCGGTCCAAGAGGCGTAGTTTGCGGTTAGAGCGTTCCAGCTGGCCAACAACGCGTTGGTTTTCCTCGAGCAGCATTTTATGGTCGATAGCTATACCTACGGCTTCGCTCAGACGTATAAACAGAGCCTTCTCGAAATCGCTCAGTTCGGTGTGGGCAGGATCGCTAAAACCAACCACCATAACACCGACCAAACGCTGCCGCGCACTCAACTTAATGCAACAGACGGTATCGGTACCCAGCGCCTTACGAATATCCGGCACATCCTTTTCGTCGCAGCCACAGTAGCGAGCGATCTCGGCATCAGTTAACTCTTTAACATTTACAAACTTTAAGATGTCCTTCTTCTGGAACCAGTGTAAATCGGCACGCAAATGGATATTGGCCATTGTTGCTGCCCGCGGTTTAGTCGTCCCCGGAGCCGCAGCCCAGCCCATCATACCAAGGTCGCCATGGCCAGTAGCCGGACGCCCCAATATAGCAACAACAGGGTATCCCGCCGCTACTATCTCTTTGGCTAGTTTGGTGCAGAGTAGCTCCAGGGCATTAGAATCGTTCAACACCAGGCTATCGATAGCCTGCAGCAAGGCCAAAGTCTTGTTGGTTTGAGCTAACTCTAGGTTGCGGCCGTAGATTTCGCGGTTAACGTGTTCTAGATCGCGCTCCAGCTGTCTACTGCGCGACCAAGGTAACCGCTTTTTGGGCGCACTCGGCACACCGCCCCCAGAGCGGTCGGAGCCTTTAGTGGTTTCTTCCGACGCCATACGACAAGTATAGCTTAAGCTTTAAGCGTTTTGGGCTGTTTATCCGGCGGCAATTGTGACACCAAATTGGCGGCAGCATCTTTGCAAACCTCCACCGATAAGCGTCCAAAAAGATGTTCATACTGATGCACCAGAGCGTCGATCGCCGCTGGGCCGTCGCCGGTTATTTTGATGCTCTTTTTGGGCCAATCGATAGAAATATGAGATACGCGTTTGGCTTGTTCGATGGCAACGGGGCCAATAATTGCTTCTTGCTGTTCAATGATCTTACGCGCTATCTCCACATAGACGTCCATATCAGGAGCCCTCTGTTGGTTCTCTCTTGGCGAACGCCTTCGCAAGCGCTCGATTGAGGAAGATTAGGCTCAGGCCCATCACAAAATACGCAACTAAGTATAGATAATCACCGTACTTCCCGTTTTGCCAGGTGCCATTGTGTGTCTGATATAAAAAATTAAAATCGGCGGCATACTGCACAATAAAAGCAATCAACAATAACAATACCGGCCCTCGCATGACACCGCCTAGCATTCTCCCAAGCGACAACAACAGCACTAGGGCTATCGACACGTAGATAGCCTGACCCAAGGGGTAACCAAAATCGAGGAAGACGGTCAACGCACTTAATCCTGTGGGGTCGTAACCATCCAAGAATACGGCGTATGAAAGCGCCAGGATGCAAAGAGGAACAATGATACCTATCGCCAGCTTGAGTGGTCTTTTTGCAACAATAGCGCCTGCGCCTAGCCCTCTCATAAGATAGTATGCACCGGCTATATACATAGGAATCGCTCCAAAAAAGCCAATATCAGCGATTGAGGGATAGGGTATCGCTTCATCGACAATACTTAGGTAGGTAAAGGCTAACTGACCAAACTCGGCTAATAGTAGTCCAAACGACAAAAAGATAATGGCCTTACCAAAATAACTCTTAAAGAATCCCCAACTTCGGGCCGCAATTAAGCCGCAGATTCCGCCGACCAGCGCAACGAGTCCGTACGTAGAACCGAATACCTTATCACCTGTATTGCCCGTCACGTTAAGGACGGCCCAATATACACTGAAGATTAAGAACAAACTGGTTAAAATCGCAAACGCAATATTATATTGTCGTTTTTCAATCATTAGCCTAATAATATGGCCACATTGCCATCCTGTCAAACTCTCGGCGCAGACAGTTGCTATAATAGCTTACACATGATTCCGTTGCCAGATTTCCCCAATTTTGTATCGCTGAATTTATCACACCGGGCACTAGTGCAGAGCATCACAAATCAACACCATCCGTACTCGGATTTCAATTTTACAAGCATGTTCGCATGGAATGTGAAAGAGGAAATTGTAATTAGCAGCCTATATGATAATCTTGTCGTGCGTTTCACGGATTACATCAACGATGAGGTATTCTTCTCTTTAATTGGCAAAAACAAGCTTGAGTCGACTATCGACACACTCCTTGCATATTGTCGTAGCATAGGTGTCGAACCCCGCCTACGCCTTGTGCCTAAAAGCGTGGTCGGCGCCCTAACCCCAGAAGCACATGCCCACTACACGATAGAAGAAGACAGGAATAACCACGATTACATCTTATCGGTTCAGGAACTCTGCGATTTTACAACTAGCCGTTTCAGAAGAAAAAAAGAATTACACAATCAATTCGTACGCTCCCATGGCGAAAATGTCGTGTTTCGACCACTTGACCTGCACTCCGAAGAAGTATTGTTCGAGATGCAAAACGTCGCCACTGCTTGGCAACAAAGTCGAGGTAAAAGTATTAACGAAGCCCGCAACGAACTCGATGCCATAAAAAGATCGCTTAAACATCACCAGGATTTATCAATCAAGGCGGTCGGGGTCTATATTAAAGGCAAGTTGGTCGCCTTCAATATCTTTGAACTGTTACCCGGAAAGGTCGCCATGGGTCACTTTATTAAAGCCGACGTCGACTTTAAGGGAATTTTCGAATACCTAGTACACAACTCTGCAAGATATCTTAAGTCACTTGGCATAGAGTACATCAATATCGAGCAAGATCTTGGTATTAATGGCCTACGCAAGTACAAGGAATCATATAAACCCATCGGCTTCCTCAGAAAATATACCATCAGCCAAAAGCAGCAATCTTTTCGCAGAGTTCGTCAGGAGTACACGCCTGTAGGCAATAGGTCCTTTGGGCGGGCGAAAAACTGGTCCAGATCAACTCGTAAGGGGCGTTCAGGGCCAAATCCATATTTGTCTAGGTCCGGGCCAAGTACCTCGGCACCAGACCAAGCCTGAAATCTATCAGCATAAGTATTACCAACCACGACGTCCACTTCCACCTTCGTGTATCCCTGTTCCCTGAGCCGTTCGAATAAATCGTGGTGTATACCCCACACCAAGCCCTGACCTCTGTGGTCTGGGTGCACTGCCGTAAAGTAAAGGTACGCTATATCTGGTTCGCGACGGCGGGGGTCAAAAACTCCTATAGGCACCGCCAGATCGAAGCCAATCATCTTGCCACCTATCTTGCCGTCCGCGTAGGCCGCAGACACCACCGTACGGCGATTATTCATACACGCAGCCAGATTTGGCGCGACTTCAATATCATCCGTAACGCCCAAAAATGGCGCATTAGGGTTTAGGGCTGGATAGTAGGCAAGAGAAGCGACCTCCGCAGCGTCGGCAAGGTCTGGGGGTAAAAACTGAGGTGCTTCCTCTTGACGATATACCACGTTTTACTCCTTAGATCGGCCAAAATTATTCCAAAAACGAGAAGCCCGAACGGCTTTTATTCTAGCATAGAGCTGTTAACTATGAGTTTCGAAATCTGTTGGTCGGTGATTTTGAATGAGCTCTTCACAAGATCTTCTGCCTTTTTGTAATCGAACGGCTTGCAGGAAAATATATCAAGGCTGAACTCCCGATAGTCGGTGTAGGTGTGAACCGAAATGTGTGAATAGTCAATAATAGCGAAAACTGATACGCCTGGATTCTCGGGTATGCCATCAGCGTATATCGGCCCCTTCAAAATGTGCATACCAATATCTGCTGCAATCTTATGAATCAGATCGACCAGAAATACTTTATCGACCAGCAACGCCGTATCGCAGTCAAATGCATCAATCATGAGGTGGAATCTTTGTGCTTGAGGCGTGCGCTTTACCATATGAATATGTTCCTTTTGGTTTTATGTAATAAAAAGACACCAGAGGGTTGCCCCCTCTTGGTGTCGTTGATCTTATAACTTACTATCTCTCTTTCGAGGATTCAAGTCGAACAATACTACTTATGAATAGGAAAGTCAACGCGCCCGCCTTGCCTCCGGAGCATAATCGTATTGCAAAAACAACAAACCAGGGTGATACTAAAAAATATCAAACTAGTGGTGGGACGCTGATAGACAAAAATCCTGACCTATGAGACCAACATTTACTGCAGTCGTAGTCGAAGATGATCACGATCTGAGGTATTTGTACCAACTCAAGTTACAAAAAGAGGGTTTTGCGGTAGGAATCGCCGCCGATGGACAAGAGGGACTAGAGGTAATTGAACGCCTCAGGCCCCAAATAGTATTGGTAGATCTCCGCATGCCGGTCATGAGCGGCAGCGAAATGCTGGCCAAGATGCGGACGTACGACTGGGCCAGCAACATTCGAGTCATCGTACTCACCAACATCAGCAAGGACGAGGCACCACAAGTGCTTCGTCTTTTACATATAGACCGTTACATCGTAAAAGCCCACCACACACCGTCGCAGGTGGTAGCTATCGTGCGCGAAATACTAGGCATCAAACGTCAGTAATGGTATAAGAATTTAATAATTGCTACACTAAGAAGATAGAAGGGATAGATAAACTACATGGCCGCCAAGATTGCAATCATCGAAGACGATTCTGCTATCTCGCAAATGTACCGCATCAAGTTCGAGGCATTAAACTACACCGTAGAAACAGCCGAAAACGGTAAGCTCGGGTTAGAACTGGCCGAGAAAATGCACCCCGATATCATCTTGCTCGATCTTATGATGCCCATTATGAGCGGCGAGGAAATGCTAGCCAAGATGCGTGCCACACCTTGGGGCAAGGCCATCAAGGTTATTATTCTGACCAATCGCGGCGAACAAGAAATTCCACCCCAGGTAAGAACCCTCGGTGTTGAGGCCCTCATCCTAAAAGCCGATATGACTCCTCGCCAAGTTGCCGAGCTAGTCAAATCCAAGTTAGGCTAAACTCCAACAAATTGCCCATAGGTGTGGTTACGACCGCCGCCCCGCCGCGGAGTCTATCGTTGGTTTCGCACAGCCAACCAGGGGGCTCGGGATCACGTCCGTCGCTCATGGCGTCATCCTGCTCCTGCCTCAATTGGGTAGCGCAATCAGCCTCCACAAATGTACTCGCCAGCTGCACTGCCGGCGTTAGCAATGCCGCCCACACGCACACAAGCCCAACCATGTGACGCCCGCGTAAGCGTTCACCACCCGCTGCAGGTTCGGCTTCACCCATCTACGCCAACTGTAGCACCACAGAAAATCCTGGTATGTGATAAATATGTAGGTGGCCTTAAGAGGTCCGACTTTTTGTGGCGCGCTCTGCGACTACTGTCGCGATGTTAAAGGCAACGATATAAATCCATAAAAGCGCAGTGCTATTGTCGAATACCCAACTAAGCGATTGGACCACAATAATCGTCAGGCCAAGTGTGCATACATAGAGTCCCAGTTTCTTCATACCTTATTCTCGGATGTTATCGTCAGCCTGACGCATCTGTTTGATGGCAGAACGCCCGAAGACAAAACAGCTCGCCAAGCACAGCGCGATGAACAAGTTGTTAGATTCGTGTGCAAAGATTGACTGTATGGCCACCAAACCGAAGTTCAGAGAAAAACCCAAAGACCACATCCACTGCTTCTTAAAAATGAACCACAGAATAATCCCGGCTGCCACCGCGCACAACTCTGCCAGAAACAAGGCATCATTTGCGTTCATTTATCGCTTTTGCCGCCCATTTTCGGCCCGAGTTGAAGGAATCTCAGGATGACCCATGTCATAACCGCAGCGCATGCACAGAATAGTGAGGCGATTACGTTTTCCTTAGTCTGCCATCGCCCATTACTCCATAACAGGGGGGAAATCATGGCACTAAGAAAGGTTATCCCTCCTATTAAAAGACTCTCCTTAAGCATGATTTTTAATTTTCTCTTCGATTAGATCGAGCGCGTCGCTTAAGACTTACGGCCCAGGTGTCAATCAAATTACTTTTTTTAGTTATCAGTATCAGCGTTAAGATCGCCATGCATATCATCGTGACGTCAAATAGTATTTGAAGTCTAGAAAACAACAGTGCCGCTAGCCCCGAGACCAAAAATAAACCAAGCATAATGAAATATATACGTATAAACATGGCGCTACCTAGAAACAATTATCCCTTATTTGAGGAATTCCCAAAATCCAACCAGCTGTTCCCATAGCTGCTCTTGCCCAGTCCTTCGAACCGCCTGCAGCAATCATGAGCCTGGCTGCCATCGTAACGCCACCTAGCGCCTGGATTGCCTTGACGCCTGATACGGAAGAACCTACTAGCCAAACTACGGCACCAACGCACTTGGTCATTTTCCAAGCAGTGCTCCAAAAAGACGGGTCTGCGGTCACCGGGTACACAACACCCTTTACGTTGTGCTTAACGTATTGGGTCAATGTAGTACCGTCGGTGGCAAACCAAGTTTGAATACGCTTGCCTCTGGCGTCTTTGGCCCAAGGGGCGCTGACTGCAGAGATTGGCTGATCTTGTGCATCGAGAACGAGCGCTCCACCTTCTGGGGTCAACTGGATTCTACCACCACCGGGAACGGTTACTTTGTATTCATACTTAGTCGGGGCGTTCGGGTTGTCGATAATCGTCAACATACGAACACCGCCCTGCTCTTCGGCCTGGACCGCATTGGCAGAGCCATTGCTTGAGGCATAGGCTATAACACCAGGAGCAACCTGTTGACCGTCGGCGGCTTGGCTAGCGCTCGGCAAGCCAATAACTAGGCTGGGGCCATCATTGGCGGCTATGGCAACACCATCGCTGGCGTCTTTGGGTACATCGATTGTTGCGCCAGCTGTGGCGGCAACAAGCGCGGAGTCGCCATCAGTTGTGGTCGCTACTTGGTCCGAGGCCTCTAATACGCCAGAGGTGTGTCGTAATGCCTGGGCAACTTCACCCTCGCTCACACTTGCGGTGTGATCAGTAGCCGGGCCAACACTGGCGATCGCCATAGCGGCTAGTGGCGATGCCGCGCTCAGTATCACGGCTGCAGTCAATGCCAGGGCGGTCGTGCGTACTATATGTTTTTGTAAAATCATTCATCATCTCTTTCTCCACCCTGTTATTATCTTTCGGACAGAGCGTATCAGTAGTTCCTAAAACTTGCAACTATTAATTTATTGTGTTTAAGAATGTTTTAATAATGATCCTCGACCTTAAGCACCAACATAATTCGTTGTTCCTGTACAATAGTTGTATGAAGGTAGCTCTGGTTGGATACGGTATCGAGGGACGCAGCGCCCTAACTTATTGGCAGGACAAGGGAGCAGACGTTACTATCTGCGACCAAAACAGTAACATCGAAGTTCCCCCAGGCGTGCCCATACAGCTGGGCGAACAGTATCTAGACAACTTGGACCGCTTTGACGTCATTGTGCGCACCGTAGGTATGCACCCTAAAGTGATTTTAGAAAAAAATCCGGGCGTACAAGATAAGCTGACAACCAACATTAACGAGTTTTTGCGGGTCTGCCCGACCAAAAACATCATCGGTATAACCGGAACCAAAGGTAAGGGCACGACCTCGACCTTAACTGTCAAAATGTTGGAGGCAGCGGGCAAGCACGCTTTTTTGGGCGGCAACTATGGTATCCCCGCTCTTAGCTTTTTGCCACAGCTAACCCCAGACAGCTGGGTGGTGCTGGAACTATCTAGTTTTATGCTGTTTGACCTAACCCTCAGTCCGCACATTGCGGTTTGCTTGATGGTTGCACCCGAGCATTTGGACTGGCACGACGACGCCGAGGATTATTTCCAGGCTAAGGCCAATTTGTTTGCGCATCAAAACGAACAGGATATTGCTATCTATTTTGCCGATAATCTAACCTCGCATAAGATTGCCAGCCACAGCCCGGGTCGTAAAATAACCTACTATGCCAATCCGGGCGCATATGTAGAGGACGACAAGATCATGATTGACCAAACAATATTGTGTCGTACGGATGAACTAAAATTGCTTGGGCAACACAACTGGCAAAACGTCTGCGCTGCAGTCACGGCTGTATGGCAAGTCAGCCAGTCGCCAGACGCTATCCGCGAGGTGCTTACTACCTTTACGGGTCTGACTCACCGGCTGGAATTTGTCCGCGAAATAGATGGCGCCGCGTACTATGATGACTCGTTCGGCACAACTCCAGAGACAGCGCAAGTTGCCGTTCAGGCCTTCCCCAAACAACCAATCGTGCTCGTTCTGGGCGGGTCCGACAAAGGGTCTTCCTACGACGCCTTGGCCCAAACAGTGGCCAACGCCAAAATGCGTAAGGTGGTAGTGATTGGTGCCATGGCCGAAAAAATTACCCAAGCGCTTAATAAGGCCGGATATACCGACGTGGTACCTGGCGGTAACACTATGGCGGAGATTGTCCAAATCTGTCACGACAACGCCAAAAAAGGCGATGTCGTACTACTTTCTACCGCCTGCGCCAGCTTCGGTATGTTTAAAAATTATGTCGACCGCGGCGAACAGTTTAAAGCCGCAGTTCACGCTTTATAATTGAGCACACTCTTGAGCTGGGCAATTACCGGCTGTTCGGACTGCAAAATAATGGCCCGGCCTTTGGCCATTTTTTTGATAAGCGATTCGATCCAATGATAATGTGTACAGCCCAGCACAATGACGTCGGCACCATGCTCGCATAGATGATCTATCTGAGTGGCTATCGACGCTTCATTGACACGATTGTGTTCAATCATATATGCCCAACGGCTACAGTCTGGTTCCAGAACTTTGATTCCTTGGGCATAGGTTTGCTTGAGCCAGGCATAGCGCTGACTAGCGAGCGTTGTCGGAGTAGCGCATACAGCTATAACACCAGTTTTAGTCTGAGCAGCCGCCGGTTTGATCATGGGTTCGATGCCAACCAACGGCACCGTAAGACGCTGGCGCAATGTACTAATTAACGTGGTGGTAACGGTATTGCAGGCGATAACAATAACCTGGCAGCCCTGGGTCTCCATAGCTTCTAAAATTGGAAGTACGAAGCCAAGCAGCTGCTCGGGCGTTTTATCGCCATAAGGCATATGTTCTGTATCGCTACGGTATACGATAGAAACTTGCGGCAACGCTTTCTCAATGGCTCGCTTGACCGAAAGGCCACCAATGCCAGAATCAAAGACGCCAATTTTGGTCATGTACCTTACATTCTACATACTTTTGCCGGGACCGGCCCCATCGTCAGATTTGACATAAGCAGTACAGCCGCCCATACTGGCTGCTAATGATGCGCGTGGGGAATCTTAGTTGAGCCTGGCCGGTTTACCGGACACATATACTCATCCACCCCTAATTGAAGTTCCAAAAGTTAACCCCTTTGCCGCGGCTGCTGTCGGCGAAGTCTTGTTGTCGGGGCCCGAAACCGGCTTAGATACTACGGAATTAGAAAAACTATTCCGGCTTAGCGGAGCATTGGGGGGCAAGTTCTCTGGCATCCAGTACGACCTAAATCAGACTTGGCGGACTGAAGAAGGGAAACCAGAAAGGGCCAGCCTACCATTGCTCGTCGGAGCTTCTTTATGCGACCACGACTGCACCATAAAAGTTGACGAGGAGGACGAGGACAAAAGCTTTGGCAAGTATACCTGCCCGGCGGCCTTTTCGCTCAACGTTGGAGCTAGGCCACAATGGCTAACCCCCGCCGAGACTGTATTGCAGTCTATAGACACTTTGGCTAAAGGTGCAGATCTTGCCCGGCAACGATTCTTTGCGCCTGGTGGCGAATTTGACGCCTATTGTCACGATTTCTTTGTGCCACCCCAGGCGGCCGAAGCCATGAAACGTTCCCTAGACAAACCGGGCGTCGAAGTGAATCTTTTTGGTGGCAACCCAGAGATGCACCGCCAAATTACTACCATCATCCGGGAAGTAAAACGTGCCGGGCACCGCGTGCACTTTACAACTACCGGCCGACGGTTTATGTTCGACAAAAAATTCGTTGAGGAAATTATTGAATCTCCGCCTGACTTAATTGCACTGTCGGCCGATGACTTTGACGACGGCGATCACATCCGCCGTTTGGCGAGTTTATCTTTGGAAGAGCTGGCTGCCGAGCGCAGAACCGTACCCAAAAATCATGGCCAACGCCAAAAAGCCTACGAGGCTATCTATGTTGCAAAGCTCGCTGCCGAAAGAGGAAACTTCCCGCCTCTACTGTTTAACATGGTGCTGCACCCCGGCAATCTGCATAACGCCCATGACATTATTGAAGCGCTGTCCACCAACTTCCCCGGTGTCCTGGTTAATCCCTTCCCGGCGCAAAGCGCCTTTTTGCATGAAGCACCAGCGCTGAGCGCCGAACATGCACCAAACATGCGAGACTTTGTGGAGAGTATAATCGAAGCCCAAACTGCAGCCATCCGTGCCGGCCGAGCGCCAACACCCTACGCACCGCGCTTGCACTATTGGTCAATGTTAGGAGCGGTCTTCGACTGGGCTGGTGATAACCATGAACTGGCCATGAATACAATCGTCGGCGAGGGCATTTGGCAATGTTATCGCCGCCCAATGGCCGGTCGCTATGATCAGGTTGGGGGTGGAGTACCTGGCACGACTCGGGCCTCGGAAGACCAGCATCCAGGCGGATATCTTGGCTGTTTTTGGAACAAAGAAACGGTTACCAAACCCGACCAGCAAGTTTGGGATATGCAGCCGCAGACAGTCAGCGACTACCTGGTCGAAGAAAAGTCGCAGCTTGGCCACTGCGCAGAAAACGCTTGCCCGGGCTGCGCCTTCCCCAGACTTACCGACGATATGCCAGCTACCGAAGCCGGCATGCATCCAGAAATATTGCCGTTTTATCTAAAACGACGAGCAGAGGTGTTTGGTTTTTAAGAAGAGGACGATACGCTACGTCTGGCGGCGCGAATGACATTCTCGAACAAGGCACAAACAGTTAATGGACCAACGCCACCTTTAGCGGGCGTAATTGTGAGGTCGTCGCGTTCGTAGACTTCTGGCGCTAAATCACCAACAGTTTTACCCTCTTCGCCTGCGACTCCGGCATCCACTACCACCGCCCCACGCTTAATCATGTCTGGATACAAAATAGCCGGGCTGCCAGTGGCCGTAATAAGCACATCTGCCTGCAGAGTTTCGCTTTTTAGGTCCAGCGTGCTGCGGTCCACAGATGATACGTCAACCCCAGAAGCCTTGAGCATGCGTTCCAGCGGCGCACCAACCAGCTTGCCGCGGCCTACAAGCAATACTTTCTTGCCCGGCAAATTAACATTGTAACCGGCCAGCAACCACAAGATAGCCATGGGTGTTGCTGGGTCAAAGGTAGCATCCTTGCCCAGAGCATCGGCATCTTTTTCGGGTGCCACCAGATTAACCAGTGCCTCGGTCTCTTCCGGCCGTTCCAGCGGCAACTGCACGATAATCCCATGGACGGCCTTATCGGCATTCAGCTTTTGTATCAATGCCGCGGCCTGGTCCTGAGCGACGCGGTGCACATCGACATCTACCAAAATATCGCTGCCGTACTTTTTCTTCAGGCGCATATAGACATTAATGGTCGGGTGGTCGATGGTCAGTACAATCGCAAGTCTTGGCACAATATGCCATGCCTGACGCAATCCACGCACTTCACGCGCCTGGCGTTCCTTGATATATTGGGCCAACTCGCGGCCGTTTAGTAACTTCACAGCCGTATTGTAACAGATTGGAACTAGGTTAGCTGAAGTTCAGCTTTGGCGGACCATGGTATTTGGACTTGCCAAAGGCCAACATGGGGTAGGCAATAATTGGCAGGATCAGCATAAAGATCGTATAGCCAATACTCTTGCCAAATGCTTTGGCCAAGGCGTACGTCATAATAATCGAAATCACGATGTTGACGAACGGTATAAAGAGTAGCAGCAGCCACCACCATGGCTGGCCAATAATCCTTAGCATCACGATGATGTTGTATATTGGCACAATCGACGCCCAGCCCGGCTGGCGAGCCTTGGTAAAGATCTTCCAGTACGCAACTATATACACAACCACTAAAAGCAGTATCACCACTATAAAGCCAGCCGAGAATCCATCCGAAGCCGTCGTAACGGTGGGGTCCTCCGTACTTATCGTGTAATACGTCTGAGCAAACGTACTTGCCAATGCGCTCAACATACTTATCCTTTCCACTAATGGTTACTTCTATTTGCTATTATATCCCCTCGTGCAAAAAACCACTCATATTTGGTGTCTAACCTTGCCACAACAGAGGTATTTTGATAAAATAACCTGCTGTAGTCCCCTTTAACAAAATTGCAATCCAAGGAGCCGCAGGCGACTGAATGCAATTTTGAGAGGAGGCGGCCTGCCTGGGTTGCCCAGAGTTGCCAAGCAAACTTGTTTTGTTGGCAGCTTACGGCAACCCGGCATAACACGCCGACGAGGGCCAGTAGCTCAGCTGGTTAGAGCGTCTGCCTCTTAAGCAGAATGTCGAGGGTTCAAGTCCCTCCTGGCCCTCCAATAAAAATGCCTCAGCAAAGCTGGGGTGTTTTTATTGGTAGAACTAGGTGGACTTTGACCTCGACATGTAATGTCGATGGGCGTAACAGTCCGGTGGACTGTTACGTTTTCCTTGCTTGGCCCCGAATGGAGCGGCTTGCCGCGAATGAGGGCTTGATGTTGCCCGGTAAGGGCAACTTGATGTGGCAAGTCCCCCCGGCTGCGCTTGCCGCCGCGAACTTCCGGGGTCGCCGAAGGTGACCAAGTCCCCTCCCGACAATACCCCGTTAGCACACTATAGACGGTACTTATTTTTGTATCTATACTCAGATGTATGGCGAAAAAGACCGTAGCATCATCTATTCAGTGGGTTGATGTCTTGGCGTTACTGATTTCATTGTTTTATCTGCAGTCCGTCCTGACGGTCGCCCATCATACTGGCATGTGGATTCACGACGGCTCGACGCACACAGTCGGGCCTCCAGCTATCCCTGCGTTAGTAATTGGACTTTTACTCTGTGGTTACGCATGGCGCAAGAGCAATAAGCCCTCGGTGCTTATAATAATTTCCCTAACCATCATTGCAACGTCTTCACTATTCTGGCTCTCGGGTCTAAGGACTAACTTTTACACCTAAATGCGAGCTATAGTAATTGCATGAACGTTCTCTTCGTATGCTCAGGCAATATCGGCCGCAGCCAAATGGCCATGGAGTACTTCAAAACACTCTCAGACGGCAAAACGGCATCTGCTGGTACACGAGTAACCGTGGAGGATGAAAAAATTGGCGATAGAGATGACGCCCAGAACGTACTAGAAGCCATGCGTGAAGATGGGATTAATATGGCTTCCAATACACGAACCACTCTGGCACCTGAAATGCTTAATGACTTTGATAAAGTTATCGTAATGGCAGAGCCAGACAGAACGCCAGAATGGCTCAGTAGTAGTCCGAAGTTTGAGTACTGGGAGATTCCGAATGTAAACGGCATGCCAATCGAGCAGCTTCGTATAGTCAGGGACGATATTAAGTCAAGAGTCCGTCAGCTAACCCAGCAATAGCCGGCACTCCTGGTTCTCGCAAAACTACCCTTGTCTCTTATGCTGAAAACAAAGATAACAAGAGATTCTTTGATGCAGATGAAATTCCTGGTTTGTGTGAATGGAGGGATTTTGAAACAGGCAAGCTTGTTGGCTTGCTTGGCCGAGCGGTAGGCTTTAGCCGTGAGCGAGCAATATGCCACGAAGTGGCTAAATACAAGGCAGTCCCCTGGCTGTGCTTGCCGCCGCGCAGTTGCGGGGTCGCCGAAGGTGACCAAGTCACTTCCCGACAAAATCCCGAGCGGCCGCGGTTCCTTTTATTTTTTGACCTGATAAGTAAGCTGTACTCGACCGTCATCTAGGCTTTTGCGATCAAGCAGTTTTAAGCTCAACGATACACCACTGTCTCCAAAAAGTCGCGTTCCGCTACCGAGTATCCTCGGAACTATGGTCACCACCAGCTCATCAATGAGACCGGCCTTTGCAAAAGATGCGTTTAATTTACCGCCGCCAACAAGGTATACTGTTTCGACTTTACCCTTGAGCAAATGCAGTACATCTTCAGGTGATGTTGCAGTTACAAAGTTGGCGTTGTCGTACGGTCGTGATGACACCATGACCCTATATTCACAATCGATGTTATCCAGTCCTCCATTGCGATTAGTGCCACGCCCAATCACAAAGTTTTTATATTGTTTCGCATTTATAGCGAAGCTTGCCCAGTCGCTTGGGCCAGAAACCGTTACGCCCTCACTATCAGCAATATAGCCGTCCAGAGACATTACCATTGAGCATAAAACGTGCATGCTTTTATACTAGCCGAGCCACCCTGTCGCAGCAATAAAACTGTTCTCTACATTACTTCTGATCTCAGTTGCGATAGCGTGCACAATGGCACTCTTCGGGAGTTTTTTATGTACCACTCCCAGATCACCTAGGAATGACTCGACGGCAGGCGTATAGTTATTAGTAGTTTGAACGGAGGGTAGATCTATGGCAGAAATTAAAAAAACGGTCACTACCAGTCAAAACGAAGGTGTAAGTGAATCGGGCGCAAAGGTAAGTCAAGAAACCCGAAAAGTCGGAACCGAAGTTACTGGCGATGGCAGAAGTGTCATAACTAACATTATTTGGTACATCGTAGGGATCATCGAGGTGATCTTGTTACTCCGCTTCGTGTTAAAACTTCTAGGTGCAAATTCATCAAATGGCTTTGTAGATTTCATCTACACCATAAGCGGCATATTAACAGCCCCCTTTGACAGCATATTTGGCGTTACCACGCCACCCGCGGGCGATGTCGATTCGGTGTTTGAGCCATCAATCTTGGTTGCAGCCGCGGTGTACGCACTTATTGGCTGGGGAATTGTAAAACTTATTAATCTTAACCGACCTGCCGCCGCCTAATACGCACGCTGTACGCACCGCTTCTATGAATAAAGTATCCCACGACAGCGAAACACCAGCACAGGGCCAACAAGTCATTACCGCATGTGCTTTCATCCACAGAAAAGTTGATGGTGTCGAAAAAGTTTTCCTGCCAAAGCGTGCCGACACCAAAAAGTTTTTGCCAGGAAAATACGAGTTACCTGGCGGCCACATTGATTATGGTGAAGATATTGAAATGGGGCTAAAACGCGAGATCAGAGAAGAACTTGGCATTGATGTTACACTCGGAGACCCTTTTGCAGTTTTTACTTATACTAACGAGGTCAAAGGCTCTCATTCGATTGAAGTTGACTACTTTGCGCAGGTTATAGGAGACACCAACGCAATCACGATTGACCCAGACGACCACTCGTCTAGTGGTTGGTTTAGTGAAGAAGAAGCGGTAAGCCTAAACGGCGATGCCGAAGACGAAGAAGTGACTGTTATCAAAAAGGGATTTGCATTACTGCGGGGCGAGTCTCCTCAATTCTAGTTGCGAGCACAATATCATAAAAGATCCCTTTCAGGGGTCTTTTGTTATAGTTAAGCTATGTCGTTATTCTTTATTTCTGGGGTTTCGGGGACCGGCAAGTCCACACTGATAGAAGAACTGCGTCAGCGTGGAGAAGAGGCTCACGATACCGACAGTGAATCTAGTCGGATTTCAAAAGTAACCGGCAAAGTTTTGAGCTATAAAGAAGCGAAAGAAAAGGGCTACAGTTGGATATATTCGAAGGAGGCACTTCAAAAGCTAAAGGAGCTTTCGTCTTCTAAAAATATTTTCTTATTAGGCATTCCTGATAATCTTCAAGAAATAAAAGATGTTGCTACCGAATACATTTGGTTGAGTATTCCGCGTAATGAGTTAATTAGACGGCTCGACAGCAGACAGAAGGAATATGGGAAATCTGAACGTGAGAGAAATTTTATCCTAGATCAATATAAAAAAATGAATAAGACTATTGAGCCGGGAACTTTTATACTCGATGCCACAAAGCCTGTAAACGCCATAGCGGATGACCTTTTAGCTCACGTCAGAAAAGGCTAACGAAAAAATCAATTACTCTGCTATCCCTAGGTCGAGCTGGACGAACGGTTGATCTACCGTCAAGTCGGGTCCACCTGTGGCAGTTAGGACGCGCGGGATATAAAAGGTACACGCTGCACGTACAGCCTCATTATCGTTAGGGAATCTCGGCATATAGCATTCCGAGCCAATCGGCCGTTCACCGCTCTCGTGCGCCATTAATTCATCCAGAGTCAGCGTCTTGTCGTCCTGGTAATACACATTTGGGTTCGTACAGATTGTAACGAGTCCGTCGCTAATCAAGGTTGGATCGAGAGCAAGATGCGCCAAGACGGTATATGTTGGCGGATTGGCGTTGGGGTTAGCAAGAAGTCGCCCGTCGAGCCGTCGTACGGCTGAGCGTTGGACTAACATCACGGGCAGACCGCCTACACTACGCATTGTAAAGTCTGGAGCAAAGATTGATCCAAGAGTCTGGGCGTGCGATTGATTAGAGACGCAGATACCCTCTTGGCGCAGTTGCTCGGCAGTCACACCATCATATAACCTTGAGCCCGAGTCCCTTGCGTAGGGACCATAAATCGCCCGATACACATTTATCTTTCCAGCGGCAGGTTCAATCATGCGTTATATCATATAATATATTGATAAATAAGGCAACCTACAGTTATTGACATTAGCATTATATTTTGTTTTAATAATCTACATGGCTACACGCATCAATAACTAAGTTGTCGCGCTTCCAGGCGTAGCTTTGCTATTGATATCTCTTCAATTTCTAATCTAAACTGAGCAGTGTGCGGCAACATGCAATTACTGCTCGGTTTTTAATTTGGAGAAATCACTATGAAATCTGCTAACAATGCCGCCCGGCGCCCACTACTCATCACCTTTTGTGGGTTACCTGGAGCTGGCAAGACAACCATCGCAAGACAATTAGAACAAGAAACAGGAGCTATTCGACTTAATACCGATGAATGGATGGCTGCCCTGGGCGTCGACTATTTTGACGACGACTTTCATCTAAAACTTCAGGCTCATCTCTACGAGCATGGCAAAACTTTGCTAAAACGTGGGCAGAGCATCATTTTAGAAGACGGACATTGGACCCGCAAGGAGCGCGACAGTCATCGTGAAACCGCGCACAGACTCGGCGCCATTATAGAAATACATTACTTCGACCTTTCGTTCGATGAGTTATGGCGGCGACTCAAAGGACGCAATGCTGCCAAAACGCATGGAACCGTACCGATAACCAAAAGGCAGCTACTGGAATATTGGCCTAAGTTTCAGCGACCAGACGAAGCAGAGCTGGCCTTATTTGACCGGTGCGTTGTGCACACTTAGAAAGATTGATGCACTGCGCTTATGTTGTAAATACAACTTTGAAATCATCCTTCTCTATCAGAGAATGGGGATATGAGAATAACTAGCCTACTATTTTGGGTACAAGAAAACAAGACGAGCGAAAAGTTTTACAAAAAACTAGGTTTTAACGTCTTGCAATCAGATGAAGAGCATACACTCGTTACGCTCCATGGCTTCAACATTGACTTGGTAAGCATGAGGGATGAGGACAAGTTTGCCAGAGATTCAATGTCAGCCGACAAAGGTAAGGGAATGTACGTATACATTAATGTCGATGATGTCGATGCCACATACAACAAATTTTCAGAGGCTGGAATTACACCTTATACAGAACCAAAAGATTGGCCTTGGGGTAACAGAGAATTCATTGCTAAAGACCCAGATGGCTACAAGCTGTGTTTCTGGCAACCAGTCAAAGGATAAACGATGGATATCGATAGACTTACTAAATTCCTGCACCAAGCTTCAATGCCACATGCTCATAGCACATCTAATGCTAAATCCATGCCAGACGGCTCTACTACCATAACCTTTGCAGATGGTGACTGGTCATTCCATGACAATTTCTTTGGTGGTGAGCCCTATGGCGGCAGGGCGGTCATTCATTACAAGCAAAAGCCAGTGTGGATGATGGTTTATTATGGCCAAGTTCATGACACCGGCTTAAAGCCAGACGACGTATACACTTTTCTAAGGTCAGCCCTACAACACGCTCCAATAGATAAGCCCTACAGAGGCCCAGACAACTTTACCCAAGACAACTTGACGTACAGAAACAAGGTCGAGGGCAATATGCGTAACTATTCGGGCAAGGAAGTCATTTTAGAAAATGGCAAAGAGATCTTTTGGACAACGTATCAAGGTGGACTTGTGGATCAGCAATCTGGGGTTGGATTTTAGGCTCCTACATCTTGAAAAATAGTTCAAACATGGTACTATATCTTTTAAATGTCAAGGCGCATTACAGAGATCAGCGAAATTATTCCTATAGGTGGCCTCGACCTGCCTGCCGGAGATGTTGCCGCCTACTTTGACGATGAGACATACCTACATGGTGGCTGCTATGGGACCCACATACTTCCTGAATATCTAGGGGTATACGACGGTGTTCATCCCCTACTGAAGGGACTGGTAGCGAGAGGCTATGCCAAGACGCGCCCACCCGGTGAAGAACACAGCATGATAACAACTATCTTTGGCTTCCGGACTCGGGAGTACACTACCGCCAGTGGCGTTGGTCGAATGCTTGTTCCCAATATCATTAGAGCTTTTCTTCCGGGCCTACCCAATCCCGACCTTGCCCTCCATGGCTACCATACGCTGCTCGTTCAGGATACGAATCAGGCATTAGAGGCTCTGGATTCACCTTACCGATTAGCACCCATACCACCACTCCCCGAAATTTAACCTGTTTCCGCAGAATACCTACTACAAATCGTTCCGGGCAAACTGGCCGATTTCTTTAGAACGGCGAAAAAAGTGACGAAACAGCACCAGGCCCAAAACCAAGTACAGAGCGTTTAATAGTAAAGCCATGCCCGTATATTGCCAATTGACTGTCGGCTCTACCAATGCTTGGCGGGCTGCTTCGAATACATAGGTTGGCGGCAGGCAATAGGCAATGGCCTGCAAAAAACCAGGCAGCACTGTAACTGGGAAAAATGCGGCCGTTAGAGGCTGAAACATAAACACCGTATACCAGCTAAAGGCCTGCACCCTAAGCCCAAAACGAAACACCAAGCCTAGCAGCGCAATACCTAACGAACAGGCAAAAATCATTAGGTTAATGGTAAAAAGCGTTAAGTTAAGCGCGCCTAAGTCCAAAATATTGAAATCAAACACCAAATACGTGCCGGTGGCCAGCAAACCCACTACTGCCAGGGTACGAATGCCGGCAGCAATTACTTGCGCGGTTAAGTATTCTGTGACCGAAATCGGAGCGATAAAAATATTGGTTAGATTGTGTGACCACATGCTCCAGAGGCTGCTGACGCTTACGTTGTACTGCATAACGACCAACACTTCCCACAGTAAAACGCCCATAATAAAGTAATTGCCGTCAACGTGACCGCCGGTCCCAATGTATGACGTGATATACCCGAACAAAATCACGTTCATCATAGGGAAGAAGAACGTATCTAGGATTATTTCGAGCCGATGACGGGTGAGATAAAACTCCTGCCGAATCAGACCGCTGATACGTTGCCAGGCACTAGGCATACTACTTTTCCCTCCGGGCGATATCTAAAAATACATCTTCGAGCGTGGGCTTTGTGATATCTATGTCTACCACTACGATATCGGTCTCGTGCACTGCCGCCAAAAAGTTGGGGATGGCTTTATTAGACAACGTTACAGTTACGCGGTCGGGACCATCAAAGTCGTACGCAAGCCCTTGTTTTTGTATAACCTGCTCCATCTTCTGGGCCTTGCCTTTGTATTGCAAGATTACCCGAGCTGTATCGAGGCGCTTCATGTGGTTGGCTGGGGTATCGTGGCTGACAATTTTGCCTTGGTCTAAAAAGATGACTTCGTCACAAATGCGCGTTACTTCGTTCATATTGTGACTGGTAAACAAAATGGATAACTGACGATTGCGGCGCAGTTCTTCAATTAGGCTAAGAGTTTTGTCGGCAATATCTGGGTCTAGCGAGGCAGTGGGCTCGTCCATAAGGATAAGCTCGGGATCATTTAAAAGGGCTTTGACCAAATTAACGCGCGTGCGCTCCCCTGCCGATAGTTCACCGTACTTTTGTTTGCCCAGGCGCGCTACACCAAAATAATCCAGTAACTCAGCTATTTTTTTAGCTTTAGGTTTTTCTACACCATACAAACCGGCAAACACCGATAGATTTTCTTTAACCGTAATGTGGGTTTGCAGCGTGTTGTATGCCGAGGCGTAGTTAAGCCGTTGCAGGCACTGTTGATGGTGAGTGGCGAAATCGTGCCCAAAATAACGGATACTACCCTGAGTGGGGATAGTAACACCAACCAACATCTGAATCGTCGTAGACTTACCAGCGCCGTTAGGCCCCAGCAATCCGAGCACCTGACCGCGCTTAATCGTAAACGATACGTGATCTACAGCGCGGTAAGTAGAATAGTCCTTCACCAGACCCCGAACTTCTAGTACATGCTCACTCATCGCACCTTAGTATATCGACTATCAGGGGCGCAGCAAAGGACGAATATGTCCCAACAAATAAAAGGACCCGGTCACCAGCAGCAGTGGCTCGGGGCGTTTATATAAGGCATCAATAGCAGCCGCGGGATCGGCAATTACCTCAATTGATGTCATGCCGTGACGCATAAATGCCTCTGCTATTTCCTGGCCGTCGAGCGATTGATGGGCGGTATCTTGTCCACCACCAAAGCCAGTCACAATGACATGCTGCAACCTTGGCGCAATCTCGGCCACTGCATCGTCAAGTCGATCTTCACGCCCGGCCACAAAACTAACCACGCCGGCCATGGGTTGATCGCCATATTTGCGCTGCAGACTAGCGCCGAGTGCTTGTAACTTTTGAGCATTATGAGCACCGTCCATAACAATGGTCTTGCCTTGGCGAGTAAAAGTTTCCATACGTCCCGGAATGTAGGTTGTGGCCGCCTGGCGCACCATATCATCGGTCAGCGGACTGTGCTTATGCTGCGATAATGCCCAATCTACGGCCGCATGAGCCAGACCCAGGTTGCGCTGCTGAAATAAAGGTAGAGCCGGCAATTGCCATTCGGCTGCAGTGGCTTCCAGAATGTGCAGATCAGCCTGTTTTTGCTTAGCTCTGGCCCGAATACGCCGCATTATCGGATCCGCCTGTCGATAGCAAAATACGCTATTATGCAGTTGAATAATTCCAGCCTTTTGGCCGGCAATTTTGCCCACCGTATTACCCAACACACGCATATGATCCAACCCTATGTCGGTAATCATGCACACCTTATCCTCGCGTTGTATAACGTTTGTGGCATCGTACAGCCCGCCAAGACCAACTTCCATGACTGCATACTCCATGCCCTGACGAACGAATTCCCAGTAGGCTAGTGCGGTTAATAGCTCAAAATAACTGGGCTCGACATCGCTTTTGGCAATTAAATCCATAAAAATACCTAGTTCGTGGCAAAACGTGGCCTCTGGCATAGGCACCATATTAAGTTGCACACGCTCATTAACTTCATCGACGTGTGGCGACACAGTTAGTCCCACCTTTTGGCCGGCGGCATGCAATAAAGCTGCGGCATAATAAGCGGTCGATGTTTTGCCTGACGTACCAGCAATATGAATAATTTTTAGTTTTTCCTGCGGATTACCTAAAAATTCCATCAGCTGCACGATATGCTCTAGCGCATATGCCGGACGCGACAGTACTGTGGGCCAATAACGACTGAGCAGTGTATTAGCCTCGGCAAAAGATTTTATATGCATATTTATCAAGTATACGATGGATTTGCCCTAGGTAGACAGCGGGTATATACTACATAAGTGTATTATCTACACTAAGTACGAGAGTTATCATGTCGCTCCGAACATCACCCTATCAACCTACTGAATCTTTTCTGCGCGTTGCCACTGCTTGCCCAGTGGTTGTTGTTGGCGCTGTTGCCAGCAACGTAGCTGCGATCTCCAAACAATACATGCAAGCTGTGGAACTTAAAGTCAGCCTAGTAGTCTTCCCCGAACTTTCCTTGACCGGCTACACGCTCGGAGACATAGTCCACCAGACCACACTGCTTGAAGCCGCCGAGCATGGGCTGCTACAACTGACGGCGCGAACACGTGGGCATAACACCGCCATGATTATTGGCTTGCCATATATCTTTAAAGGTGTGCTCTACGACTGCGCCGCGGTATTGGCTGGAGGGCGCGTCCTAGGAATTGTGCCCAAAAGTAATCTGCCGGGTTACCAAGAGTTTTACGAACAACGCTGGTTTCAAAGTTGGAAAAATAGACAGAACGATCAACTGTCCATTGCTGGCCAAATTGTTCCATTTGGTAACCAACTACTGTTCCAAATTGGTCGTGGAGTAGTTGGGATTGAACTGTGCGAAGACGTCTGGGTGGCCAATCAGCCCAGCATTGCGCTGGCTGCGGCTGGGGCAACCATTATTGCCAATCCATCGGCCTCGCCCGAGCAAGTAGGCAAGGCTGCCTATCGGCGACAGCTACTACAAGTCCAGTCGCAGCGGCTGGCTGCAGCCTATCTGTATGCGGGGGCCGACGCTAGCGAATCAACCACCGACATTGTGATGGGTGGCCAACAAATCATTGCCGAGGCTGGCCAGATATTAAGCGAACGGGAACCACTAGCTGGCGCCCAGCGTCTTACTGTCACCGACATCGACCTAGATCATTTGGCCATGCTCCGTCGCCGAGACACCAACACGTCAAATCAGGTGACTATGCCATTAATCGATTGTGGAATTACCGCCCGCCAGGGTGATCTTGTGCGAACTATCGACCCGTTGCCATTTGCACCCAAGACCCCGCTAGATTCCGATCTGGCGCTGGACATCCAGGCCCAGGGCTTGGCCACCCGCTTCCAACATAGTGGACTACAAAAATTATTGGTGGGCTTATCGGGCGGGCTTGATTCTACTTTGGCACTGCTCGTTGCTATCCGAGCTATGGAACGTCTTGGCAAAAAGCCGAGTGTGCACATTCAAACTATTACCATGCCCGGCCTGGCAAGCTCCCCCCAAACGCAGCACCAGGCCACTAAGCTTGCACAGGTGCTGGGCATACCCAACATGAATATTCCAATTACCGAACTAGCAAAGACGGCACTACACATGCTCGGCCATAACCAAACACAAGATATTGTCTACGAAAACGTCCAGGCACGCGCACGCACCAACCTGCTGTTTAGCTATGCCAACCAAATCCAGGGGTTGGTGGTAGGGACGGGCGATTTAAGCGAGATTGCTCTTGGATGGTGCACATTTAATGGCGACCACATGTCGCACTATAACGTCAATGCCGGGGTACCAAAAACACTTGTCAAACATCTGGTAACCCATATAGCCAAACAATCGCCCCCTAAAATTCGGGCTATCTTGCAGGCCATTGTAGACACGCCCATTTCGCCAGAGTTAACCAAAAAGGGCAGCGGCATCAGCCAACAAACCGAAGCAGTCATTGGCCCGTTTGTCTTACACGACTTCTTTTTGTACCAACTCGTACATTGGGGAGATGCACCAGCCAAGATTGCCTACTTGGCCAAGCAAGTTTTTAGCTCCCAATACAGCGACGCAGCGATTGACACTTGGCTGCAACTTTTCCTACGTCGATTTGTACAAAACCAATGGAAACGGTCGGTTGCACCAGACGGACCAAAGGTCAGTAGCGTCAGCCTTTCGCCGCGAGGTGACTGGCGCATGCCTTCTGACATGTCCGTCGCGGCCTTAGAAAGAGTTACACTAGCAACATGAGGCAATACGTCGCGCCCACTGTAACCGTAGATGGAGTAGTCCTTCGGCTACTTGGCGAGCAGCTTGAAGTACTGCTGGTCCGGCGTGAGCAGTCACCATTTAAAGGTGAGTGGGCACTGCCTGGCAGCTATGTATCGCGTAGCGAAACCACCACCCAAGCCCTGCAGCGCACGTTACATGCCAAGGCAGGACTGGACGCCCAACAATTGACATTTACCGAACAGTTATACACATTCGATACGCCCGCAATGCAAGACCCGCGCGGCCACGCGGTATCGGTTATTTATTTTGTACTGGGCAGGGGACTCCAGCCCGCAGCAGGGAAGGGCGAATCGCCCACGTTTTTTCCGGTCGATGCCCTGCCCCACCTGGCCTACCAGCACAACGATGTTGTTTGGCATACATTAGAACGACTAAAGGGCAAAATTACATACACCAATATTATGTTTGCCCTACTTCCCTCTCGTTTTACCTTCCGGCAACTACAAACCGGCTACCAAGCCATTCTAGGCCGCGCACTCGATAAGCGTAATTTTAGAAAAAAGATCTTAGAACTACACCTTATCGAACCTACTGCCAGCTTTGATAAAAAAAGCGCCCACCGCCCTGCCCGCTTGTATCGGTTTAAAAAACAATCGCTTGAGTCGTTAACGCGTAACTTCGATTAGCCAACAGAATGACTGACGACACCACATTAAAAACCACCTTTAACGAGGACGCTGGGGCGTATCACACCTTTAGGCCACGCTATCCCGAGGCGCTTTTTAAAAAACTAATACGTGATACCCATCTAACGCCGACATCTAAACTTTTAGAAATTGGTCCTGGTACCGGCCAAGCAACCGAAACATTAGCCAAACAAGGCTTCCATATTACAGCCATAGAACTAGGCGCGGCGATGGCACAAAAGGCACATGAGGTTCTTGTCGATTCTCCAAACGTCACTATCCGCACCGGTGCTTTTGAAGACGTACCACTGCCAGATAGTCATTTCGACCTGGTCTTTGCTGCTACGGCCTTTCACTGGATACACCCAGATTATAAATTCAAAAAATCTTTCCAAGTACTCAAACCAGAAGGCTACTTAGCCATTATCCATACCGAGCATGTATCAGACGAAAAAGGCGACAAATTCGTTTTTGCCAGCCTACCAATCTATCAGAGACACAGCTCATCGCCGAACGACAACTTTCGACTACCCAAGGTAAGCGACCTAGCGCCGCCGACCATCGACACCACTCTTTTTACCCTACAAAGTTTTACCGTCTTTCCCTACTCTCACTTGTACTCGGGCCGGGAATACGCGGGGCTGCTTAGCACTTATTCGCCAACCATTGCGATGCCGCCAAAAGAACGAAAAGAATTTTTAGCCTCAATAAGGCGACTCATTGAGGTTGAATTTAACGATAACGTAGCACGCAATTTTGCCATGACCCTCACGATAGCCAAGAAAAATAGTCCCTGAAGGTCAAATAGTTATAAAGATTTAACTTGGGTCAACCGTTCGACATGCTCGAGATTGGTAGGATCAAATTTGGCCTGGGATAAATACACAAAAACTTCATCCGCAGTTTTACCCATGCCAAACTGTTCGGTAATATATGCCGCCATTCGCTTATAGCCAATGTAATATGCGACGTCTTTGGTAAAAATGGCCTGTCTAGTACCCAAATCATCACCGGGACCGCCTCTGTATATACGATCGACATGCCCCCATACTTTGCGTCTTAACGAAGGGAGTCCGTCTTCGTTCAATATCCCTTTCACCTGGGCACGAATGAGTTGACGCGCAAAGCTAATTTGGAATAGTTGCTTGCGGCTCCTTTGCACACCGTCAACACTGCCAAGAGCCAGGGCGATATCTACATAGCGGTCGTAGGCTTTCCCGGGTAGTTCGCCGTTTATAGCCTCTTCTGTCAAAATACCCAATCCTTCTTCGGCCTCAAGATAGCCCTCAAGTCCGGTTGCTAGTTTTTTATCACCCGTCTTGTATCCGTTCTTCCCCCGTAACGCATGCACCAGCAGTTCGTGAGCTATCAACGCTCGCGCGTCCTGAGGTGTCGCGGCTTCCCGGCGGGATGCAATTTTAATCTTGTAATTAGCAGCATCGACAGAAAAAGTCGTGCGGTCGGACTCTACGACCACCCATTCGCTCCAGTCTGGATCGTCATTATCCTTCAGCCACTCCAGCGCCAGGGCGAACAGCTGCTGCAAATCTTTGACACTAAACTCACTTCGGCCGGATGTATCTATAAGATCAAAAAGCGGCTTATATCTTGCTCGCACGACCTCGCCATAGACATGTATTGCTTCCCTTTCTGTCTTTACCGAACTCTCGTCCGCTACAGCATCTGTTTTATTGGCAAACATAGGCGCGTAGACACTACGCAAAAAGGTAAGGTGTTGCTCGGAAATACCCTCTCTGTCCTGCAGCCGGTCAAGGGATTTATACTCACTCCATAAAAGACGTGTTGCTTCCTTGGGATCAGGCTCACCATACAGCTCAATCGAAGCCTTCGTAAACCGATCAGCCCATATGTCTCGGTCTTCTCCATGGGAATGAACCAAGTTATCGGCAATTCTTAAAAAGTATTCCGAGGCCAACTGTTTGGCCGCAGATACCTTTTCGGGACTACCCACTACGCTATCGCGATATTTGGCCACACGTTCGGGGTTGGTGCGCGCATATTCTTGTACAGCGGCAGACAGACCTTTATAGACCAACACCTCTTCGCCAGTGCCAGAATTAGAAGGATTAATTGCTGCGAGTACTTTTACGTACGGTACTTTAGACATCTGATAAATCTCATCACAGATCGTCGCATATGTCTAGGGGTGTTTTGGTTCAGGACAGCTAACGAGACTAAAACCATTCTACTTGCTGTCTAGGATCTCAAATCTCTCAACGTTTATGTTCGGACCGTCAGCAAACTCAGCTAGCACAGCAAAACTAGATCCTTTATTAATAACCGCATGAGGCGTAAAAGGCTCAACATAAAAGAAATATAGTTGGTCGCCGTCCATCATTTTATCTTCGTGCTTATTGCCTTTATCGTCTTGCCAAACCATATAGAGCTGTTCGCCAATACCTACAAAAGACTCGGACCTCGGATGTTTGTGATTGCCACCAAATTCTCCAGCCGGAAGGTACACGATGTTTCTTTCTTTAATTTGGAAACTTTTTGGAAATGGCAAAGAGTTTGTTTCTAAATTCCAAAGACCGTTGTCCTTTCTGTACGTCGGATTAATTGGAATTTTCTTAATCATTTGCTCATTGTACACCCGGCAGGATGACGCTGCGCTTTTTGCGCAAACAAAAAGCCTCCGAGGAGGCTTCAATGCCAAAGGGCGCTACAAATCAACCGGTAATTCGTGGCCACCCTTGTCTCGTTTTGTTCGCAAATAGTCGACATTCGTACTGGTAACACCAACAACGAGCGGCACAGGTGTTACAGCTATACCGGCCAGCTCAAGGGCGGCGCGTTTTCTAGGATTGTTGCTCATTAGTTGAACGCGCGTTAGGCCCAGTGTTGCTAGCAAAAACTGCGCACAGTGGCCGTATCGTCTCACATCAAACGCTATTCCCAGCCTGTCGCATGCCTGGGCGGTATCAAGCCCCTCTTCACGATGTAGCCTATAGATTTCGCGTTTAATGTCTAACCCCCAACCTCGCCCCTCCTGCTCGGCGAGATCTAAATAAACACCCCCCTCAAATGCTATCTGTCGCTGAGAAGCCTCACGCTGTGCGCGACAATCACATTCGTCACTGGGTGTAGGTACAAATCCAAACGCCTCTGAGGGATCTTGTACCCCCTGTTTTAACCAGGCATCAAGTGCTGGATTGTCACCAATCTCCGAGAATACACAAGCCGAGTGCATACGCACTAATGGACCCTGGGGATGTTTTGCAAGATCCTCCGGCCCACCCGCAACGGCAACAATAACATTTCCTTCTTGCGGGCCCGGTTCGCCGTAGATTACATGCAGACCGAAGGAAAGGCCAGAGACAAGGCGCAGCTCTGATGTCGGCACGCGGACGCTAGGTGGATACTGGACGCCATAATCGAACCACATGTTGAGCGCATTGGCGTGTATGGTGGACGCGCTCACCTCGCCGACGGACATAATAGAATTAAATACTCTTTAAACAGCACTTTCAAGTAACTACTAACATGCGATTTGGTACAGCGCTCTTGCGCAGGTTAGGCAGGTTAGGACTATCTTGCCTGGGCGGCAACCAGTTCTATATCTTCAAAAAAGCCATCCACAAATGTAAACTCACCACTTTCATTTTTAGCTTGCAGAGTTTCGACTGGATAATATGCCGCCCACTCCACTTCAAGCGGATTAAGTTCCGATCCGGGCTGTGCCTCAGAAAAGCCCGAAAGCAAGTAACAATATCTGCCATATGTATTAATACCTTGTCTTACTATTTCGAGCTTGTCTGGTTTTATGCCCACTTCTTCTTTTGCTTCGCGAATTGCTGCATCCTCAGGCGTCTCGCCCGATAATATGCCGCCGCAAACATGGTCGATATCGCCAGGGTTCACTCTTTTAGTTTTGGCTCTTTGATGCACAAGCACTTCGCCGCGTCCGTTTTTAACGACTGCAATGACAATCTGCATATATAGATCGTTGTATTTGTCGGCATCATCACGCTCAATGGCTCGTTGTGCTATTTCGCCATTCGAGTTTACAAGGTCAATCAGTTCGGACATAAAATTACTATACCGGAGCGTTCTGTTTATCAGCTTCGGCAAGTACGAACTTTACAAATTCTTCGGTTTGGGAGCGGGTCTCTGGGCTGTCGGATTTATCTGGTGAGCCCTGCCACGTAAGCGCATTTTTAATTAACTCGGTCCAATCAGGGTACTGCCGCATTGCCCATTCCGCTGCCCGTCTTTTGGACACTTGTTCGCCATGCGCAAAAACGTATAGACTGCGACATAGCGACAAAATGATGTAAGACTGGTAGCCGACATGGTGAGCTTGTTTTGCGCTGGATAGCCACTGGGGCAAATAGTTTTTAAGTGAATCAATAAATTCCTGCTGTGATATCTTGGGGATTAACTCGTCAGGAGATGGGCCCCATACGGTTTGGCCGTAACGGAGGACCATATACCAATCCATCAGCCAATCTTTATCCATGCTCCTAAAGTGCAATGGCTCACCTGGGGAGATTCGTGCTATCTGGCAACTTTTGGACTTAAAATTTTGCATACCTTCGGCCGGCACATATGCAACCTCAACACGATCACTCCACTCGGGATGGTCACGAACAAAGTCGCTATGTACAGCACCGAGCTTGTCCAGCTGCTGTGCGGTGACATCGTGCGCAACTATTGCAACTAAATCAACATCGCTACGCTTCGGCTCAAAATCACCCATTACGAGTGAGCCAAAGAGGTATACGCCTTTCAGTTCATCACCAAAAACGACTTTTATTTTGTCTGACAGTTCTTTGATAAGAACGTCGACGTCAGGATACTGTGTTTGTAGCATGCGATAATCATAACAAAGAAAAACTCCTCTGTTAAAAACTTAAAACACAATACTAAAGATTAGGGGTAGGTAGGATTGTGCCTGTGCATGTGTTGATTCTCCGCCCAAGGATACTTCTCGGGAACTCCCGCAACTTCAATTCCGGACCTCTCAGCGATCTCATGCAGCGCCTCTAGGGGGAGAGGCATTCCCCGTCCGTAGGCCCGTTGACGCAACTCGCGTAGAGCCTCAAGCTCCAGAGCGTCAGCTTCGTCTTGACTCATTCCATCGATCCGCGCCTGATTGATGCTAGCCAACCTCTGCTCGATTTGCCAATCTTGATGCATGAATCTTGCCTGTTCGCGTGACACATAGTCCCTTGGCATGCGATCACCTACTAAGCGATCAAGCTCCAAATGATCTGGGAGTGGCGGAAATTCTGGGATCCAGTCTGCTTCTGGATTCGGGAGTGGGGGCGGCAAGTTTGTCATGGTAACAATATAACACTGAGGCGTGGTATAGCGCTCTTGCGTATGCTAGAACCAAATTTACCTAAAAAGAAGTATCGATTGTTCCGGGTAGCGGAATAATAAGTCCGTTATGCCGATTCCATTTTGTAATACGCTCTGCGAGGTATTCTAGCGAGCGATATCCAAGACTTCTCATATTGTTTAGATCACCTTGAGATGGGGATTGAGGGGCGGCAGAGATAGCTGCAAGACCAAGACGAGGTATCCTAGATAGTCCTAAAAGTGAGGTCACTGCCCGATAGGGAATACGATCACGCACGCCTTGATGGCCCCAGATCGTATACTCGATACCATATTGGACGCCAACTACCCCTACGGCGAGTGCACATCGGCCATGTGCTAACTCATGAGGTATAGAAACGGCAGGGTCTTTGCCTATAGCAGCGAGAGCCCTGCCATATGCTTCCATATCTTCAAAATATTCGAAGCGTTCAGGATCATATGCCGAGCTGCCTACAATTTCTACTTTTGCATCTAACAAATCTCTTAATTGGTCAGTCGAGAGGTTTTGTAGGTCATCTTCCATATAGCTGTCAATGATCTTTGCGTAATGTTGTTGTGGTATATCCGGCAGGGTAGCGCACGCCTGCGCCCGTCCTCGGAGCAAACTCCTGTGGGCGGGCTTGCCGACCGAACCTACGACTACGATATTTTGCTAAAGCAAAATCTCTTGTCGTAGAACCTAATCTACAGGATAGACCAATGAAAAGCCACCTCAAGGGCGGCTTTTCATTGGTACACCCGGCAGGATTTGAACCCTTAGCATATCAAGCCGGCCGCTAGCGGTCGGCATCAAGCCCTCATTCGCGGCAAGCCGCTCCATTCGGGGCCAAGCAAGGAAAACATGAACTGCCACTGGCAGTTCATGCCTACGGTCGTAGGTTCAACCTAGCGATTGACCAAGTAAAAAGCCTAGACTTCGTCTAGACTTTTTACTTGGTACACCCGGCAGGATTCGAACCTACGACCTTCTGTTCCGAAGACAGACGCTCTATCCAGCTGAGCTACGGGTGCATATCTGGGTTAATTGTAAAAGAGGGTAGGTTCGCGCGCAGCGATACGGGGGCAGCTGGCTAGCGCGTTATACCGATGTCTCATTTCTGCAGCAAAGCTGCGCCAGCTGAGCTACGGGTGCATCGTCAGCGCTCCCCCAAAAATGCTAAAGCATTTTCCGGGGACCCCTTTCTCTATAGTGTAAGGGTAACTTAGATTATATCAGGCCCACCCCTGATAACACAGAAAACAGAGTGTCGACTTCTATGAACGCTTGCTGGTCTTTTTAGGATCAGCTTTTTTGGCAGGAGTTGCTGGAGTGACAGCACGTCGATTTCGAACGCGGTACAGTACAACACCAAGCAAGATAGCCGATAGTAACACCCAGGTCATGTCGCGGCTGTTTTTCTTAGCATCTGCCTTGTCGGCATCTTTAGACTTGTCGTCCTTCTTTTCGGTACTTGTAGTAGCAGGAGCTGGGGCAGGAGTTGATTCGCCGGCTACAGCAGGGGCAGGACTAGTAGTAGCGGAAGCAACTTTTTTGTTACTACCGGTGGTGGCTGACTTTTTAGTTGTGCTAGGAGCAGGGCTAGGGTTGCTAGCAGGCGCGCTCTGGGCAGGAGGAGTTGACTGAGGTGGAGCGGCAGGTGTGGTTAGCGTAAAGCTGGTGCCATTGGCATTACCATCCCATTGGTTGGTAGCAGAATCGTTAGGGTCCTTGATGACACTACCGTTTGCAAAGCTGATTGCGCTGGTGCCAGAACCGGCCAAGGTCTTGAAGACAATGCTCGCAACCTTTTTGTCGCCCGTAACAGTACCACCGTATAAACCACGGTTCAGGCTGATAGCACCACCGCCACCGCTTTTCGGACCTTCGAAGTCAAAGGCGCTGCCAGATGGATCGATTGATACAAATTCTAGCTTGCTTGGATCGTAGCTAACCTTAGCGGTTACTACGTTTACAGGTGTGGCGCCACTGTTTTCGTATACAGCTACGGAGAAGTTGCTGCCAACTACCTGGCTGGTGCCACCACCAACAAAATGTAGGCTCGCAGCGCCAGCAGCCAAAGCAGCGCCGACGTTTAAAACGGTTGACGCGGCAAGCGCCAATACAATACTTAACGATACAAGTTTCTTATTCATTATTTGCCCCAGTTAAATAGTAAGGTTGATAAATCTGACTCATCGACAACGCCATCACCGCTCAAGTCGCCTTGGGCTCGGGTAACGCCTGTCTTTCCCCAGTTAAACAACAGAGTGCTCAGATCGGACTCGTCAATCAAATTGTCGCCATTAACATCACCTGGTTTCGCGTACTGGGCCAGGATTTCGTCTAGGGCCTTATCGACAGTTACGACTGCGACGCCACTCTGTTGGATAGCCAACAGTTCGGCATTCAAGTTAGCGGGCGTAACGGAGTATTGCGCTTCCTCACCAGTTAGGGTGCTAGATACTTCGTGGTACACCAATACCAACCAGCTCTTGTCTGCCTGGGCTTGAGCCACCCATGCAGCAACCTGTGCAGGTGTAGTGGTGTCTAAAATGTTCTGTACCTTAATGTTGTAGATGTCGAAAGCGTCCTTGGTGTTAAAACCAACATCGGTCGAGCGGTGTGAACGGTAATACTTTTTAATTTCGGTAATGACTGTCGCGTTGTATTCGCCGTAAGGAGTAGCAAAGTTGCGGGCAACGTCTAGCCCCAAAAAGCTACGTAGTGTAGCCTGAGAATCGGCCAATTCTTGGTCGATCTGAGGTATGGTTAGCGTTGGCAACGAGGTGTGTGTAACGGTGTGAGCAGCAATCTCTTGACCATCGGTCTTCAGGCCCTGGATCATGGTTGTGTCCATGTAGTCAGGGTACTCAAACGTACCAGTTAGCAAGTAAAAGGTAGCCTTAAAGCCATAGGAGTCTAGCAGTGGCAACCCAGCAGTATATTGGTCGCGCCAGCCGTCATCGAAGGTCACGCTTACTAACGCGCGATTAAACTGTACTGGGGTGTAAGCCTCCAGCGCAGCGTCGTCGATTTGGACGTAACCAATTTTGTTGAGTTCTTGATAAAACGTAATGCTCTTGGCATTAGCAGGTGCAGTAAACTGAGCCTTAACCTGAGCCCACGCGCCGGCGCTGGCCGGAACATTGGTTACAAAATGCTGCGTAATAGTATTGTCGGCGGCAGTAACCTGGGCGTCGATTTGAGTTTCTACATCAGACTGATACCAGTTGCTGTAGGTGTAGGTTTGGCCTGGGGTAACAGTTACGTCGCTAAAATACCAATGAGCGCCACCGTCGGTGTAGGCCGTAAGAGCGGTCCGCAGACTATGACTACCGGTGTGGCCAGTGTTTTCGTAGCTCAGCACGCCGGCATTAACACCCCAAATACTGTCTAACCAACCTGCTGGTTTGGCAGGTGTAACATCGGCTTGGGCCGTTTCCATTGAAGGATTAGCGATAAGATTAACAGGAGCAGCTGCTGCTACTCTGCCAACCATTGGCAGAAAGATAAGTAATAGGGTCAGTAAGCTAGCACTCAACTTCTTTAACATAGCTCTCCGTTTCTCTTAAATAACTCACCTTACACGTTTTGTAAATGATATACCAAGATTGCCCTAATGTCAATAAGGTCTACATATAAAAATGCTGTAAAATAACCTGTGTTTATGAGTGGGGAACAACTATTTACGCCAGAGAAACTGGCCGCCATGAATGCGCTGATCGAGCCGCACCGGCCCCTCACACCAGAAGCGCAACGTGCGGTACTCTGCGCTGGGTGTATTATGTCGCGGTTTGTGGGCACACCCGAGGAACCAGAATCGGTGACTGGGCCGCCCGGTTTTCTTAAGCCAGAAATCGAACAGTGTACAGGATTGCCGGACAGCCGGGTTACTTCTACGCTCAAAATATTGCACCGAGCAGGATTGATCACCAGCCAGCAGGTACCCTCCGATTCGGTGCTTGGCCAGTTATACAGTTCGGGCAACCCACCAAGCCTACTGATGCCAACCACTAAAGGCCAGAGCTTTTTTACTCCTGCCAGGCGTCAAGGCTGCGTACGTAAGATACAACACGCCATTGTCGGCTCTATGCGTGAACGTCGTCGGGAATTGTTTGTCGCCGCAGCCGAGGCAAGCGGAAATTTTACGATTGACGACCTCGTCGCTGGTGATGATCTTGAGAACGCAGCAGTGTCCTTGACCCTCTTAGTAGGTAAGGGTGTCCTTGAAGTCGTAGGTGGCGAGGGAAAAGACTCACAATATCGACTCACGGAGCTAGGCCAATGGCTTACGGTAGGACTCTCTAGGGCGCACTGGATAGATCCTCCGGCAGAGACGACCAGACGACAATACGCACCACAGAGAACACCCGAAGCCCTGCTCTCCGACTGGGTTGTTGAAAAAATACGATCGACATATACGACCTATACACCTAACCAACAAGATAGAATAATAGACACCGTTCGACAACTTATTGCGGATGGTGTCCTTGCCGTTACCAACGTAACTCCTGGGGCCAAATTCGCCTCCCCCACACACAACCTATCCACAGGAGAGCAGCTAGGTTTCTCACCGATCGCTGTTCTTCGTATAAATCCGGCACAGAGAGCCGCAATCACTGCCTTGTTCGGACTGGCACCTCTTTTATATGGATACCCCCTATCCACTTCCAAACTGGTAACGGCATTGCAGTTAAAAAATGAAGCTAGCTTCAAAAATCATGCAAAAAAAATCTACGAGGATCTAGTAGAAACCCTGCGCCGAGGCTCATAGCGTCAACAGTCTCCTGACTGTCCTCGCCTTCTCTAGTTTGAATCTCGGGCATAATACCAATGACCGCTGGCGCGGCATTCACCTAGAACAAATCGGACCTATTTAGTGGCCAGCTAATAGGGTAATCGAACCGTTGGGATTCTTGACTAAGGTGTCGGCATTGGGGTCTGTGTAGCACTCCTGTGCGAATTCATCGTAAACTAATCCCCCATTTTCACTCGTACAGACAGGACCATTCAACGAAACATCGTCCCATGTGTTATTTGGTGTCAGCACCCAGACTCTTGGAGCGCCACCAATGCAGCTGCCATTATCGTTTGCTCCAGCGCTCACCGACGCCCCACCACCTTTAATATTCACTGAGCTAATCTTGCTTATAGAGTACTGTTCGATACAGCCAGAACTGTCAGGAGTATTGTTTTTGAGCTTTTCAAGAAGATATGATTTAAAGCTCGCTGGCGTCTTGGCTGGCAATTTGCTTATGTCATCCTCTGTCTTGAGAGATATTTCTACGTCTGTAATGCTGGTGTCGACTTTTGCTACATCATGGGTTTTGCTGTCGCTTGTAGTCTCTGTACTTTTCTGGCTTTTGTCATCTCGCTGATTTTGCCACACATACCAACCGCCAAAGCTCAAAAGCCCGACAACCACAATGATTACCACTGCCTCTACTGCACTAAATCCGCTTTGATTGTTTTTCATAAGTAAGATTATACAAGGAACGAAACACGAAAAAGCCGGCCTATGGCCGACCCTTTCGTTGGTACGCGCGAAGAGATTCGAACTCCCGACCTTTGGTACCGGAAACCAACGCTCTATCCAGCTGAGCTACGCGCGCATATTGGGGTTAATTGTAAAGGATAGGTTTGCTGTAGCGATGCGTTAGCCAGCTGGCTAGCGCGTTATATCTTATTTCTGCAGCAAAGCTGCGCCAGCCAAGCTACGCGCGCATATGTGCATTATACCTATTTGTCGGTCTTGTCTTGGCCGTCAGGTAATTGCTTTGGGGTAGGCTCTGAGTAATGCAACGCCTCGGCCAGCACCCTGACAACATTTTGGGCCTGCTCACGACTCATGCCAATGCGAGCGGCCGTAAGAGATTGGGGCGTGCCAGTGGCTTGGGTAAAGTTTAGCGTCACGCCATTGCGATTGGCATTAATCTGAACGCCGTCACTAAATAACACGCGCGGGTCGAGCGCCATAATCATTACCATCGCACGATTGTTAATGGGGGCATTTTCCTCTGTGGAATCGTCACGGTCGTGCGGCTGATCATAACCAGCCAGCTGCCACAGCCCGGCTGCTTCATCGTCTTTCATACCAAAATGGCTGATGAGCAACATTAAAATGTCTTCGCTGGGACGTTCCCGGCCTTGCTCGATGCGCTCCAGAGTTGGTTCGTCAATCTCTACTGCGCCGGACACTTCAGCCACACTTTGCTGTAATTTTTGCCGTATAACCTTTAGGCGGAGTCCCAAATTCTTAAATGGCTGCGGTGGACGCTCGTTTTTCATACCTTACATACTACCGCGTATCTGTTACAGACGCAAGTACAAGCACTACTCTCTTTTGCAAGGACGTACCTCGCAATGTAAAAAATATGATATGACTAGGTACGCTATAATGCGGATATGGATATCCGCCAGAATGTCTCCCTAAAGGATCATTCCACTATGCGCCTGGGTGGCGATGCGTCGTATGTAATAGACATCAACTCCCGGGACGAACTCGAACCAACCCTGGCCTGGGCCGACGAACGCAAGTTACCGGTAATTATGATTGGCGTGGGCAGCAATATTATTTGGCGTGACGAGGGCTTTCCGGGCGTTATTCTTGTCAATAAAATTATGGGGTTTAACGAACGCCAGGAGGGCCCAGATTACTTTATAACTGTGGGGGCGGGTGAGAATTGGGACGATGTCGTCGAACGCACTGTAGCAAAAGGTATGAGCGGCATCGAAGCGCTCAGTGCCATTCCGGGTACTGCCGGCGCCACACCCATGCAGAACGTTGGTGCCTATGGCCAAGAGATAGCCAATACATTAGTGAGCGTCGAGGCTTACGACCGCCAGACAAAACAATTTGTGGTCATACCAGCGGCAGACTGTGCCTTTGGCTACCGAACTAGTCGTTTTAAAACTACCGACCGCGGCCGGTTTTTTATTACTAACATTGCCTTGCACCTCCAGCGCACCAACCCAAAACCGCCATTTTATAAAGATGTCGAAAAATATCTGACGGAGCTTAACATCCACCAATATACACCGGCGATTATCCGTGAAGCGGTTATGGCCATTCGACGTATTAAGCTGCCCGACCCCTCTATTGTGGCCAACAATGGTTCGTTTTTTGCTAATCCCATAGTCAGCCAGGAACACTTTAAAAAGCTCGAGGCAAGTTATCCAGGAATGCCGAACTGGCCAACGAGCGACGGTCAAGTCAAATTACCCGCTGCCTGGTTGCTCGAGCAAGCCGGGCTAAAAGATATGCATGATGCCGAAACCGGCATGGCCACGCTAGCCTCACAGCCGCTTGTGCTGGTGAACGAACACGCCGAAAAAACTGCCCAATTATTACAGTTTAAGAAACGGATCGTCGACACCATAAAGCAGCAGTTTGACATTGAGCTTGAGCAAGAGCCAGAACTATTGCCATAACTCTAAAATAATTCAAGACTTGCGATACCGCGGTAAAGTGTGCTATAAAGTAAATCTTACGCCTCCTCGATTACGAGGGCGTTTTTATTTTTGCCCATGCCCAATTACGAACAATCACCAGATCCAGACCCATGGCCCGAGCAACGGCCTACCAATCTTCGCCATTTAGCCGGTGAACCCTTGCATATCCAAGGCTATGACGAAGCAGCGGCCATGCCTAGTGGCAGGCATGCCGCACCAGCAGAAATGACCTGGCGAACTCCGGCAGTACTTATTGGCTTGGGCTCATTACTCATAATGGCAGGAGTGGTGTTGGAGCACTGGCCCAGATAAGGCCAATATAAGATTATGAATTTTGAACAACCATTTGTCGGCGAAGTTGATGGAGTCCCGTTTATCGGCAGGCCACCAGTAGACGAATTCCACGTGGGCAATCATCGCGATCCGAGCGACCAAACAGGCATCGTGGATCATGTGCCGGCACATGTTTTAGACCCGGACGCCATGGATCTCGCAAGGTTAAGACTACAAATGCGCCAAAATACGCACTTGACTTATATCGACACTAGCTACAAGACTCTAGGGGAACAAGCCGCAGTGTGGGTGGCAAGGGTAAGGCAGGAGCTAACAAGCTCAGAACAGTACCCTCCTACGGAGGTTGTTGTAGGTGAAGTTGTTGTAGGCGTTGCCCCAGTGCCCGGCCGGGGCCAGCGCGTTGGTGGTCTCGCCCTGTTACGAGAACTACAAAGCGCTGCAGCTGGCACGAACGACCCGGACTTGCCCAAACAGGCTGAGATCGACGCTATGGAACGAGCAAAACACGCAACAGCGGTGGGTGTCAACGAAGAACTGACAACGGAACTAATGGGCGCAGATTTCCCAGAGAACTATCTGGAACGCGTACTAGCCGGACTACGAAAATTATAACTACTTCGGTAGCGGATAATTCTTACAAAAGGCTACAATTTCTTGCTTAATGTTGGCCAGCTCGGCATCTTGGTGGCTAGCGCGGATAGCCTGGTCAATCCATTCGGCCACCTGATCCATTTCGGCTTCTTTGAACCCACGGGTGGTCAGGGCTGGAGTCCCCATTCGAATACCGCTAGGACTAAATGGCGGCCGCGGGTCAAACGGTACGGTGTTCTTGTTAACGGTAATGCCGGCTTTACCCAGTGCGGTTTCAGCATCGGCACCAATAATGCCCTTGTTGGTTAAATCAATTAACAGTAAATGATTATCAGTGCCGCCAGTGACTAGGTCGTAACCCTTGCGCAACAAGTTATCGGCCAAACGCTTGGCATTCAGCACAATCTGCTCTGCGTAGTCCCGAAACACCGGTTGGGCGGCCTCGTGCAGGGCTACGGCAATGGCTGCCGTTTGGTGGTTGTGTGGGCCGCCCTGCAGGCCAGGAATAACCGCTCGATCGATCAACGTTGGTAAGTTCTCGCGGCTTCGTTCTGCTGCTTTAAGCGGGTTAGACGGCAAACCATTGCATAAAATCATCGCGCCACGTGGCCCGCGCAGTGTTTTGTGCGTGGTGGTGGTGATGACGTCGGCTATGCCTGCGGGCGATGGGTGCTGGCCACCCACAATCAAACCAGCAATATGCGAAATATCGGCAACCAGGTAGGCGTCACACATATCAGCAATCTGGCGTAGTTTTTTCCAGTCAAAAATTCGGGGGTAGGCGGTGGCACCTACAAAAATAAGTCGCGGTTTAGAATCTCGCACCTGGGCAGCCATGGCATCATAATCCAAAAAACCATCTTTGCCAGTTTGGTATTGCACCGAGTGGAACCACTTGCCCGAAAAGTTGACCTTTAGCCCATGGGTCATATGGCCACCAAAGTATAACTCCATCCCCATCACCGTATCGCCAGGGTCAACTAAGGCAAAATAGACCGCCATATTGGCTGGACTACCAGAATATGGCTGGACATTGGCGTGGCTGACACCAAATAACTTCTTTGCCCGGTCACGGGCTAAGTTCTCAATCTTATCAACAATTTCACACCCACCGTAGTAACGCTTTCCGGGATAGCCCTCGGAATATTTGTCGGACAGGCGCGAGCCCAGGGCTTTAAGCACTTGGCCAGAGGTATGGTTCTCGCTAGGGATCATTTCTAACCCTTCGCTCTGTCGTTTTACTTCGGCGGCGATCAGATCTGTAATTTCGTCATCAATCATGGTCTACGGTCCTCATTACACAATAAAATTAAAATTGATTGCCGCCTGGTCAGATCATGTCCCCATTGTACACAAAATCAGGCTGGTTGTATCCGCCCCGGAAGTGGTGCTACACTACATACGGAACAACAAAAACAAACACTATTAATTGCCCTAGGATACCGCATACGGTATAGTACCCAGCACTATGGAAAGCACAAACGTTAAAATTGGTCAGTTAATTTCTCAGATAAGGCAAGATCGTGGCCTAACCCAAGCCGAGTTTGCCAAGCGTTTGCATACCAGCCAATCGGCAGTTAATCGCATCGAACATGGCAAACAAAACCTCAGCCTCGAAACGCTGGGCCGCATTAGTGATGTATTGAACAAACAGTTAATCAGCCTGACAGGCAAGAGTGTCAATCTACGCATCGAAGGCGGTCATCGCCTAAGCGGCGAGATTACCCTAAAAACCAGCAAAAATGCGGCGGTGGGATTACTCTGCGCATCGCTGCTTAATTATGGTGTGACGCGATTTACTAACTTCCCCCGGATTGAAGAGGTCTTCCGCATTATTGAAGTCCTCGAAAGCATTGGCGTACAGGTCAAATGGGTCAACGGCAGTGATATCGAGATTAGGCGACCGGTAAAACTAAAAATCGACCAAATAAACGCCGAAGCCGCCCGAAAAACACGTTCGGTGCTGATGCTTATCGGCCCGCTGATGCACGATTTCCGCAATTTTAATATCCCTTATGCTGGCGGCTGCAAACTGGGCACCCGCACGGTCGAACCGCACTTATTTGCACTGGAGGAGCTTGGTGTTGATATCGTTGCCCACCAGGGTCATTACGAGATATCAGCCCGCAAAAAGCACACCGATCGCATCGTGCTATACGAATCAGGTGATACCGTTACTGAAAATATTCTTACTGCAGCGGCCCGCTTTGGCGAAGAAACCATCATCGAGCTAGCCAGCGCTAACTACGCCATCCAGGATGTGGCCTTCTACTTACGCAAGCTTGGAGTCAAGGTGGACGGCATTGGCACCACCACCATGACCGTCCGCGGCGTGCCACACATTAAAAAGAATGTAACCTACGCGCCGGTGGAAGATCCCATCGAGGCCATGTTCTTTACCGCAGCGGCCGTAACCACTAACTCAGAAATTACGATCCGTCGAGTACCGATTGAGTTTATGAGCCTAGAGCTGCTCAAGCTCAGAAAGATGGGCCTGCGTTTCGACATAACCAGTCGCTACAAAGCGACCAACGGCCATACCGATTTGGTTGATCTAACAATCCACAAGCACGACGGCAAATTACGTGCCCTGACCGAAAAGATTTATAGCCGCCCCTACCCCGGATTAAACGCCGACAATTTGCCTTACTTTGTACCGATAGCAGCTGTTGCCCATGGCCGTACGCTCATCCATGATTGGATGTACGAAAACCGGGCCATCTACTACACCGAGATGACCAAGGTGGGCATGAATGTCGAGCTGGCCGACCCACATCGTGTATATATTTATGGCCCGACCAAGTTCGATAAAGCCGACGTTGTCTCACCCCCCGCCCTACGACCAGCTAGCTTGCTATTAATTGGCATGTTGGCTGCCGACGGCAGGTCGACACTGCGCAATGTGTACACCATTAACCGCGGTTACGAAGACCTGGCCGAACGTCTAAATGGACTTGGTGCACATATCGAAGTGTTCCACGACATATAATTGACAACATTCCTACTCTTATCAAAACGCTATTGACTTAAAAGCTACAACGTAGTTTTATACATGTAGTTATATCGACGTAAATATAGTAGAGGGTATTGACTATATGTTTAAAAAATTACTAGCATTTCTGAGCGTCGCAGTCATAGCCGTCGTGTCTCTTAGCGCAGCTGCGCTAGTCGGTAACACACCGAACGGCATTGCCGTAGCAGCCGGAGAAAATCTTGTGGCCAACCCTTCGGTTGAGCAAGCTACTAACGCCACCACGCCGACTGGCTGGAGTAGCGACAAGTGGGGCACTAACACCACTGCCTTCAGTTACGAGACCACTGGTCATACCGGTAGTCGAAGCATTAAAGTCAAAACTACAAGCTATCGATCTGGTGACGCCAAGTGGTACTTCACCCCCGTTACCGTAACCCCAACTACCGAATACACCTTTAGTAACTGGTACAAAAGTACCACCGCAACCGATATAGATATCGTTGTCACCGATACTGCCGGCAAGGTCACTTACTTATGGCAAGGCAGCGTACCAGCATCTGCCAGCTGGAAGCAAAATACCTATAAGTTTAAGACGCCCCTCAAGGCTAAAAATGTCACCGTATATCACTACCTGCATGCCGTCGGCGAAGTTACTACCGACGACTATGGCCTGACTCAAACCGTTGTTGTGCCACCCACCACCACTCCGCCAACTGTAAACATTACCTCCCCCATCAATAACAGCACCGTTGGTGGCGTACAAACTGTTACGGCCAACGCCACAGATGCGCAAAGTATCACCAAGGTACAGTTCCGAGTGAACGGTATCAATGTTGGCGCTGCTGACACGACATATCCATATAGCTTTAGCTGGGATACCAAAACCGTAGCTAATGGCTCGCACCAACTAACAGCGATAGCCACAAACAACTCCAACTTAAGCACTACATCAAGTCCTGTGGCGGTTACCGTTAACAACGCCCCTACTCCACCGCAAGTAAGCGTCACCATTCCCGCGCCTAACGCTACCGTTGTGGGTACTCAAACCGTTGCCGCAACCGCCAGCGACTTTGGCTCTATTACCAAAGTGCAATTTAGGTTAGATGGTACAAACATAGGTACTGCCGATACAACCTATCCTTACAATATTGATTGGGATAGCGTGGGAACGACCAATGGCACACATCAGCTGTCCGCAGTGGCAACGAACAATTCCAACCTAAGCACTACATCGGCAAACGTGCCTGTCCTGGTAGACAATCCCATGGCACCCATAGTTAGTATTGCCACACCGGCTACTAGCGCCACCGTTAGTGCCGTTCAGACCATAACCGCCAACGCTGGCGGCAACAGACCAATCACTTCAGTACAGTTTAGATTAGACAACGCCAACTTTGGTTTACCCGACACCTCCGCCCCCTACAGCATTGATTGGGACACCCAGACCGCTACAAATGGCTCGCACACTATAACGGCCATTGCTACCAATAACGCCGGACTGACCACCACTGCCTCGATCGTAACGGTAACCGTCAATAATACGACTCCTCCAACCGCAGTCAACCTACTACAAAACCCTTCGGTTGAGCTGAGCACCGCTGGCGCACCGACTAACTGGGGGAATGGCAACTGGGGCACTAACACCGCCACCTTTAGCTACGACAGCACTGCTGGCCACACCGGAACGCACAGCCTGGTAACCAACGTTACAAGTTACACAGACGGCGCCGCCAACTGGTACCACACCCCCATCTCCGTCGTCCAGGGAACCACCTATCAATACAGCAACTGGTACCAATCAACCATGGACACCGAAATCGACATCGAAGTGACGATGGCCGACAACTCAACCCAATACTTTTACCTGACAGTCGCACCAGCTAGTCCAACCGCCTGGGTAGAGGTAACCGGTACCTTTACTGCGCCTACCGATGCAGTGAGCGCCACCTTCTATCAAACGGTAACTGCCGTTGGAACTGTCAAGCAGGACGACTTTTCGGTAACCGAATATCACGCCACTCCATTTACACGCGGATTGGTTAGCCTAACCTTCGATGACGGTTGGCGCAGCATCTATACCGAGGGTCTACCTATCCTAACTGCACACAACATGAAATCTACCCAATATCTGTTAACTAACACGATCGACTTTCCCGATTATATGACGGTTGCTATGATGCAAGACTTCAAGAATGCAGGTCACGAAATCGCCTCGCATACGGTCAGCCACGCTCATTTGCCACTCCTGACTCCCGCTCAGTTAAACGACGAACTGGTTAATTCCCAGAACCAATTACGCACCTGGTTTGGTGCTAGCCCGGTAGCCGACAACTTCGCTACCCCTTACGGCGAATACAATACCGCTATCCTCGACGCTATCAAACCACTGTACCGCTCACACCGTTCGACCGATGTTGGGTTTAACACCAAAGATACCTTTAACATCTATAACATTAAGGTCCAAAACGTCTTTGCGACCACCACACCCGAGCAAGTGCAGGCTTGGGTAAGCCAAGCTCTGGCTGACAAAAGTTGGCTCGTACTGGTCTACCACGAGATCACAGCTTCACCCTCCAGCGATGACCCCCAATACGTCACCACGCCTACCAACCTGAGTGCTCAGCTTGACAAAATTCAGGCTAGCGGCATAACCGTCAAAACGGTCGGCGAGGCCCTTGACGAAATCTCTCCCCAGCTCTAGGGTAGGTACGTGAAGCATTACCTTTCTTTCAAGCACACACCTAAAAAATATACCAAGGTTGGATTTTCTATTCGACGCACCTTCAGATTTTTCCGACACCATCGATTTAGCATTGCTTTGGCGGTTGTTTTAATGGCTTCTGCCGCATTGTCGCTTGTGCCGCTACTACGCCCCGAGCAAGCCGCAGCGCCAACGGCAACACACAAAGCAGGCCATGGCAGCCGCTCAGCGTTATCGAGCGCCTCCACCGTCCTAGCTGCCACTACCGCCAAAGTTGCAGAAGAGCAGGCCAAAAAGAACAACAGCACCACACCAGGTGGCGGAACGAGCGTAGGTAGCCAGCCGAACGCAGCGCCAACCAATCCCATAACATTTCCTACCCACACCAACATTACAACCACCGTATTTTGGGTAGGAGAACCCGCTACCGCCCAAAACGGTTATATTCATAACTCGGCCAGTACCTGGGATGAGAGCTGGGAAACGCACTACGGTGGCTTCGACAACCCAAATAGTCGGAATGGATACTTGCCCAGCGGCTTTACACCGGGCGAGAACCCATTCTACTTTGCGCTGCCCTATAGCGACTTAGACGACAACGGTAATCGACGCCCCAGCGCCAACAGTTGCCCCGAAGCGGCATCCAAACAAAACCAGCCCATATCTTGGTGTAAAAATACCTGGGTTGCCATTACCAACCAAGCTAACAACAAAACCTGCTATGCCCAGTGGGAAGATGCTGGTCCATATGGCGAAAACGACACCGCCTATGTGTTTGGCAGCAGCCCGCCCGCTAATCATGCTGATGTAAAGGCTGGTCTTGATGTATCGCCTGCTGCTCGTGACTGCCTGGGTATGGGCGATGTGGCTACAACCACCTGGCGATTTGTAACCGGGGCAAGCGTACCGGCCGGCCCCTGGAAAAATATCATCACGACCACACCAAGCTACTCCGTCAATTAAGATGCGAAATGGCGACATATGCTTGCATATTAGGCCCATATCTTGTATAATTAGCTATTATGTTAGCTAGGTCTTCGGCTCCACATCGACCGCCTAAGCCCGAATATTCTTTTCGGCGCGATACTTTGCCACCCCTACTCGGCTTTATAGCCTTTGCGCTTAGTATTATCGCGCTTAACTTCCAATGGATCTACGCCCAGGTTCAATACAACATGGCTGTTCGACAACCAAACACAGTACTGGCCGTTAACACCGACAGCGAAAGCGGCATCCAGCGACCTCAGGCAGCGCCGAGCGTTTGGGTACCCAGCATCAACGTTCACGCCCCAGTTATTTTTGAGTCAAGCAACAACGAAAAGCAAATCCAAGCATCCTTACGCCAAGGTGTCGTTCACTATGCCGATACCGCCAATCCGGGTGAAGCCGGCAATGTGGTGCTTTTTGGACACAGCAGTGGCCAACCCTGGGCCCCTGGTGATTATAAGTTTGTCTTTACCCTACTCAACAAACTAAAAAAGAACGACCAAGTGGTTATAGACTACAAGGGTATACGTTATGTATATTCGGTAACCAAAAGCTTTGTAGTAGACCCCTACCAAACCAGCGTCTTGCGACCTACCGATAAATCATCGGTTACCCTCATCACTTGCACCCCCGTAGGTACCAATGCCAAGCGCTTAGTGGTCATCGCCGAACAAGTTAGCCCCCGGCCAATCGTTGTAGCCACTACCAAAAAAGATAAAGATACTGCCAGTGTGGCCGTTCCCCGCAAATTGCCGGGCGACGCCCTCTCCTTCTGGCAATCAGTTACCAGTCGTTCACAGTAAGTTCCCCACCGAGGGAAACTTTAGCTACTGCAACGTAGTTTCGGTTTTGTAGCGGCTAGGAGTGTTCCAGATACCTTCGGACACTTTGAACTTACGCAGCACAAAGACCTCAAAGAAGGCTTTAAGGAAGATATACATAACTACCCAGCGTAGTACGTAAATGACCGGGAAGGCGCTGAGAATATCCATACGCTGTGAGCGTAGGCCAACCAGGAAGGTCAATACAAAGGTCAGCAAGGCATCAAACAGGAAGGTCATAGCCAGTACGCTGATTGAACGCCGTTGAATAGTCAAATAAGGCACAATCACCGCATAACTGAGCAAAAACAAGAAGTTCTGCAGTACCTGGTACGACAGATAAAAATCAATCCGCTGGGCCCGACGCCCAATCTTGTGGCGACGCATGGCTTGGGCTACACCTCTGTTCCATCGGGTAATCTGGCGGCTAAAGTCGTGCAGGTTCTTGGGGTCTTGGGTATAGGCTACAGCCTTGCTAATAAACTGAATGTGTCCAAGACGGCGGCGGTGAATCTGTAAGGTTACGTCAAGATCTTCGGTGAGTGATTGGTTGGCAAAATTTACCTTCGTAAATACGTCCGACCTAAAACAAGAAGTTGGGCCAGGAATAACCGATACAGTATGAGCCAATGCCTGAAAACGGCGGTGAATCTCCATACCAATGGTGTATTCGAACACCCTAAACTGGCTAATGTTATTGCCAGGCAGGGCGCGCACATAACCAGTTGCGGCCGCGTATTTGGTGTCTAGTTCTCTACGAAAAATCTTGAAATAATCTGGAGCGAAGCCGCCATCTGCGTCAGCAATGTGAATCCACTGATAGCGCTGGGGCAAGCGGAACTTTTTGCTGGCTTTGGTGAGTGCCAAACCCTTGCCGCTACGACGCACCTTGTGTACGTTCTGTGCAGGCAATACCCGACGTGCCACTTCACTGGTGCTGTCGGACGAATTATCGTCTACCACATATATATCCTGTGGGCGCATGCCGGCTCGGACGGCCGAACGCAGTGTGCGTTCGAGCACTAACTCCTCGCAGTGAGCAGCGACTAATAAAGCGAGTTTGGCCTTACGTGGCCGGAATAGGCTATTCATGGATGGCCTCGTAGGCATCGAGTACATCGCCAACAGTCGCGATCCGGATTGGGCTGCGGCTCATAACCTTTAATTGCCGTTCCATCCTTTCAACACCCAGACCGTATTCGCTCGGGCCTTCATCTACAGCGTGATAAGTCAAAATTAACCAACTTTTGTGAGCAATAGCATAGTCGATTAACCTCTGGATTTCTTCTGGTGTGGTGTCGCGATGGATAGTAACAGAGGTCAAACCATAGGGATCGAAATTGGCAGGCGTGTTCATGTCGGGATCGGCAATACCATTTGTCGGATCACCATCAGTATTTCGATGTGAACGGTAATATTGCTTAACGTTGGCTAACACCTTCGAATTATAACTACTATAAGGTGTAGCGAAATCCTTAATTGGCCCCAAGAATTCCTGGAGCGTACTCTGGCAATCCCGAAGCTCGGCGTTGACCTCTTCCTTAGAAAGTGTGGGCAAGGTTAAATCGGCGTGATCTACGGTGTGGCAGCCAATCTGATGACCGGTTGATTGCATAGCTTTAACCTGGGCTTTGCTCATATATTGCTGATCTTTAAACTGCCCAGACAATACAAATTGGGTGGTGTGTATACCGTATTTTTGCAACATAGGATACGCAACGGTAAACACGCTACCCCAACCATCGTCGAAAGTTACGCTCAGCAGCGGCTCGGTAAACAGTTTGGGCACATCATTGGTATCAACAGCGCGCTGCTGCATAGCAATGGGCTCTGCCTTGCGCGGGTCAAGGAAACCAAAGTCCTTACCCCAGTTATAGAGTGTCAAAAACAAAGGCACAAATAGCAACGCTGACAGTAACGTCAACGTTACACCTCTACCTATCGCGCGTTTGCTAAAGGAGAGTCGCATAATATCCACCTAAGTTCGTGCTAATTCTAATTAGAATTAGCGCGCCCGAGTGTAGGAAACACCCCAGACAGCCAAGCCAATGCCAAGAGAAATGGCGATATTGACAAATAGGCTACCACCTGTGTTAGGAAGCATTAATACAGCACCTGAAGATACAACAGCTACTCCAGCACCTAAAGTACGTCCATACATGGGGATTCTCCTTTCTTACGGGTTAAGTTGATAATTTACTCTTCTAAAGTTACTTGCGTTAGCTTATAAAATTCGGTACGTTCGCCACCGCAGCTACCTTTAAACCGCATTGTACACCAATTATGCGTTTTTGTAAAGTATATTTTATGTTCATTGACAAAAATGCAACATTGGCAAATTTTACGTAATATTCCAAAATATGCATCAATCAGTAGCAGAATGGCTAGTCTGATGGATGATTTGTTTTGCGCTAGGGTCACTAGGTGCCTTTACGGTAATTCCTGCAGCATCTTCTAGTATCTCGATCTGTAGGTTATTCGGCGTTCGGGGCTGAATGACGATATAGTCACCTGCCTTTAGGACAGTCTCTGCCCCATCGATAAAGCTCTTGATCTTCCCCTTAAGAATAAACGTACATTCAATGATGGATGAGATCTTAGTGGGATGGTTTGATGGCTTACCTGCTTCAAACTCCCAATACATAATTTCTACTTCATCGTTTTTTCTGGGGGCGTCCTTTATAAACGTCCCCACAATCCAGCCTCTATTTGGTCCATGAAGAGCATCATCTCGATAAGAACCAATGTAATAGGAATCACTCATGGCATCATGATAGCAAGAAAGCGAACACGGCGTGAAGCGGGCATTAATGAATCTTAGGCACCTTGTTATTGAGCGTTACGACAAGCTGAGTCACCTCGTTAATGTCGGGCATGTTCCAGCTTCTCTCCTCGGCAATCACACGCAGGCCGTCAGTAGCATTTAGACAGATAGGATACTCCACCGCTCGCAACATTTCTATGTCGCCTTCAGAATCTCCAAAGGCAAATGAATTCCTTGCACCATGACCCTGCATAAGATGATTGATAGCGCCATGCTTTTCGTGACGCGAGGCAAGGTAGGATGTAACCACGCCCGTAAAGGCCCCATTGAGAACTCCGTATTCGGTGGAGTAATACGAGTTGGCGCCAAAAAGCCCACTCACAGCTTCTGCAACAAACTGTGGCTCGCCAGTTACAAGGACAATATCATGCGAGCTTTTTAGCTTTTTTATGGTCGGGCCAACATAGCTAAAGAACTTGTCTGACTTCTCATAAAATTGTTTCGTTGACTTGAGTACGGCAGCATACTTCGCACCCTTTAAGCCTGCTGCATAAATATCGAGTAACTCAACAATGGTTGTTTCGTAGTCTTGGAGTTTAGTTTTATATTTTTGGATGCTAGTCATTGCCTCGGACAATACTTGCTGCTCTATGAGGTTTTCGGCTACTTGCTTTTCCAAAAGCTCAAAATAGGAGAAACCATCGTACATGGTGTTGTCGATATCAAAAAACGCTATAGATCTAGGCATGAACGTAAGTATAGCTATCAACAAGGATTATCGCCAAGGAGCGAAAAAGTGCCCTAGAAAGCGAGGCCGAAGGTTATGGACGGAGTAAGCGCTCTTGGGCAAAATCGGATATGAGATCACGGTCAGCCAGCATGTGAGCTACAAACCCGCCAGTATGGCCAAGTGTAATCGAGCGATGCTGTCGAACGCCATCAATTGTCATAGTTTCCAATGGCACCACCATGTCGGTCAGCTGAGTCAGCACCAAAATCCTTTTTTTCTCCTCCTCGGTGAGGCTGGGTACGGTTTTAGTCTCTGCTATAGTGACACTTTCGAAGAACGCCTGCGATGGCCGGTCAGTGCCCAGGTGCGCACGACGATACAAAGACTTTCGGCTTCCTTCTTTGTACTCTCCCGCCGCTAGGCGTCCGTGCGCGCTAACTGCACACACATTCCTATCACTGAGTCTATGGAATACGTTGATAGCAAGACTACCTCCGGCGCTTGAGCCAATGATGGCCACCGCGTCAAAGCTACGAAGCATATCAGTTATTTTTTGCTCTACCGCGGCCAATTTGTTAGCCAGACTAATACCGTCGTACCAATCAATATGCATGTGTTCGATATCGAGACCAGCACGACCCCACCACCACTTGACTACCCTATCTTTAAACGTGGTTTTGCCGTCACCCAAGCCGTTGATATAAAGAAATCCGACTTTCTCAGACTTGTCCACGAGTAGAAGTATAACAAGAACACAAACGCAGCCACGAAGAGCAAGAAGTTACACTGCGACGTTTAGCAGACGCTCAATTGGTTGAGGGCATCGATCAAAGCCGCGCTTTTGCCATAAAACGAAAGAAGACACCCCTATCGGGTGCCTTCTTATCTGTATTCTAAAATAGGTAAGTGGTGCCCCGGGTTGGACTCGAACCAACGGCCTAAAGCTTAGAAGTCTCTTGCTCTATCCATCTGAGCTACCGGGGCTCACCTGAGGTGATTATAGCACTATTGTATGATAATATTAGGCGTTAAGCGGGCATGGTATAACGATTATTACTTTAGCCTTCCAAGCTAGAAACGAGGGTTTGACTCCCTCTGCCCGCACCATCAAGAATTTGCCTAGTGACCCGAAACCTTAAGGTCTACCTGCTTCCCTCTATCTGTTATATATGGTACAATACGTCGGTTCATGGCGGACGTAGCTCAGTTGGTAGAGCGTCGGGTTGTGGTCCCGAATGTCGTGGGTTCAATCCCCATCGTTCGCCCCAAAATGATTACGTTACAAGACACCGCAAGGTGTCTTTTTATTATTCCTTGGTGTAGGCTGCTAAAAAATCCTGGGCTTTAGTCTGCTCGGCCAACGTTCTCTGCACTGATTCTTCCAGACGATCAAGTAAAAGTGCGATGCAGTTGTCGTCTGCCATGAGGCCACTCTGCTGTAACGCCCTACGACTGGTGGCAATATGGCGACTGGTGACACGACACAAGTTAACCAGACTATGCTGCCAAAATTGCTGCTGCATGCGGGGCAAAAGTATAGACAGGGGCTGAGTGCCGGGCTTAAGATCTAGCTGCCGCATAAGTGTGGCGACTACGTAGCTAATATGCCCCGCTCGAACATCCGATTCCCAGTCGTGCATATCGTCACTCAGTTGCCGGGCGATCAAATAATGTCGAAGGGCTCGGAAGATGGCTCGAGCCGGCTTGCTACCCGGCGCAATACCGCTGGACGCTAATACACCCATGGGGGTTAGAGCATGGCCGAGTGAACGGCCTGCCAGATGCTTGAGTTGGCCGTATGTCGGTAATATGCCGATCGATATGTTCCCTTTTTCGACACCAAAACGGCAGTGAGTCACCTCCCAGGCGTTGGCGCCGTCAACTGTGTCAAAAGTCTGAGCAACTAGTTGCTGAAAGGCAGTGTTATCCGGCAAGGCCAAACGAAAATTATCGAGCGAATAGCGCATGGCAACCGTAGCCGTTGGCAATAATTTGGGGTCACCCTCGTCGTCCAAAAAATCATCAAAAATAGTATAGGCCAGCCAACCGTACATATTAGCCAGCCCTAGTCGTATTAAAAATTCTTCGTCCTTTTTGACAGAACCACTGAGCGACCGATAGAAGAGATAAGGCAACAACACAATCTCACGACTGTCGGCAGTTTGCTCTAGACGCCCAAGCACGCTTTGGGATGTCGAGCCTAGTTCTCCCCCCAAAGCCCCATATTGCTGACGGGCTAGAGTGAATATCTGGTCCTGTAGGGCTTGTAACTTGCTGTCCTGGCGTTTGGCGCTGGTGGCGACTGGTAGCTGAACGCTCAGCGCCTCGATCACCAGCGCGGTCGTCAGCGTCGAAGATCCATGGTAATACGTCCTACCCTGTCGGGCCGGATCGATACAATAAGCTTCGGCCGGCCACGAACCATCGTGGGATTGCCTGGATAGCAAAAAATCAGAAACATCCGTCATATAACCCAAACGACGCAGCGCAGTAGAAGCAAGTGCAGTTTGTAGTGGCGTCACCCAATGCCCCGAGCGGCAATGGCGTCTAATATACTCGACTAATTGCTGACCTTCCGGCCCATCGTAAGCCCTAGCAATGTAATAGGCGATTGGATACCAGCTGGGATAGTAGGGCGAAACCAATCGCTGGCCACGAATCGCATCTTCTATGTACGCAACGACGTTAGGCAATGGCTCATCCACTTGCCGCAAAAAATGGGCAATATTGGCATTTACCGCTAGATCAACATCCTGCCAAACGGCCGCAGCATCGGCAGTTACCAGCCAAGTGCGATATGGGCCGCCGACAGCTACTTCGGTGGCCAGCAGCAATCGTACTGTATAAGCCAGCACTCTTCCATCAATCAATGTTGGATCGTATGCTTGCAAGCCAATCAGCGCACAAAAGGTATCGTCTAGATCGTCCGGATAGGGCAGTGTTTGTCGTTCAGGTGCATCTTGGGCCCAATAGTTATAGGATCCGTCGGGGCCCATCTGCCCAATCAACCATCGAGATAGCAGTTTACAAACATCGTCAGCCCCAGGCACTTCGGCAAGCGCAGATAGGATTAACGAAGGCACGAATGTCGTGCGGTAAGGTTTAATGCAACGGAATGGGCGAAGAGTTGGGCTAGAAAAACTACCAAAACTGCCGTCCGGTGCTTGCTTTGAGCGAATATACGCCAAACCTGCCTGAACGGCAGTCTGCACCTGGTTCACCGTAGCTCCTACGCGCTCGCCAAGGTTATAACAAACGAAGTATGCTTTTTAGCGTTATCGACTTTAATGCTGCCACGAAAATCACCTTCGGCAATCTGTTTGGCGACGAACAGCCCCATCCCCATGCCGGTTTTTTTGGTGCTAAAGAGTGGCTCAAATAGTTTGGCCCGGTCCTCGCGCACAATGCCCCTGCCCCAGTCGTTAACCGTAATTACCATCTGGCCGGCGCGGCCTGGCTCGAGGCTAATTTGGACCTCGCGGGCACTGTTTAGTTCTTGACCCAAGGTCATTGGGTCATAGGCATCAATCGCGTTAGAAATGACGTTAGCCATAAGTTGCCGAAAACGGATTGGTTCGCCTCGGCAACGCAGAGTCCTCGCCTTGGCAGACGGCAACCAACGCAAACGCACATGTGCTTCGCTGGCTTTATGGCTAAGGATACTTACAACCTCGTCAATCTCGGCAGTGACCGCAAACAGTCGTGTGCGGGCCTTGCCACGCAATTGATCGCGTACTCTTAGCACCATTTCGTCCATGTAGCGTATGCTGCGCCTGGCCCGTTTAAGCAGACCGGAGTGCTGATCTTCCTCGCCCAAACCCTCAATGTCTAGGGTTAGACTTGCTAAATGATTGGCAAGCTCATGCAACAGAGCGGTACTTAGCTGCCCAAGTTCGGCAAAGCGATACATTTGCTGTACTTTTTCTAGTTGTGCGGCTTGTAACTGTCTGGTACGTTTATCGACTGTCGTTTCAAGCAAGCCCTTCTGGCGACGTAAGGCATTCTCTGCTCGCTGCGCGCGGTGCAACGAACGCTCCATCTGAGCATTAAATAGCCATGAAATAAGGGCAATAATTGCTAATATAATGCCAAACGAAATGGCGTCGCTAAATGTTGGCGTAGCCGTAATCCAACTAAGGTCGGGTTGATACCAACCGTTCGAAGCTGCCACTTCAAGAGTCATCATGCACACAACCGCTGCACCAGCGACATATAACGAGTAACGGGGACCGAGCAAAATACCAGCCAATACAATGACCAAGCCATCGAGTAACACCCCGGCCGGCACTACAATTCCCCACTTATATAGCACAAGATTAGCTAACAAAAAATGGACGCCAACCAAGAGTAGTGCCGCCGTCCGAAAATGTCCCCGTCTGGACAAGCCAAAAAGCGACAACAAAAATACTACTACCACAGCCACCGTAACGATACGCCCGGCAACGTATGTTTCCTTGGCCAAAAAATAACTGCCGAGCAGTAGCAGCAAAGTTATAACTGCTAGCAGCAGCATTCCGCTGAGTAGCACATTAAGCACTAGCTCACGGTTGCGCGTGTCTTCGTCTTGCTGGCGAGGGGCAATAAACAGTTTATAGATTGCCCGTCTCATATGTCTCTGCCCCATGCACCGTTAATTGTCCCAACAGACGCGGCGTATTCGGCATCATAAGTTCTACATACATAGTGGGGGTGGGAGGGATTCATGAGGTCCATAGCGTAATAATTATAGGGCAGGGCGCGTCTGATATGTAAATCATATGTTAGCACCCTGCTAGGTATCCGCGCGACTAGATGAAGTTAAGCCACGGAACCATTTCGTCTGCTTTTTGCAGAAGTGCTGACCGCACCGCAGCGCTTGAGCGCATGTCGGTACTGGTTAAGATGCCGGTTATAACACCACCCATATGGTTATCCCCCTTTCCCCCTCTAAAATAAAACTACAGGTCATCGATCATATAACCGATGCCATATGCGGTTTTAATAAGCGGCCGCTTAAAAGGCCGGTCGACTTTATCGCGCAAATGTTTGATGTGCACATCGACGGTGTTATTCCAAGCATCCTTACTGCCATCCCAGGCGTGGTCAAGAATCATAGAACGCGTTACCGGGCGACCAGAATTGCGAACCAGATATTCCAATATGTCGTATTCCTTGCGACGAAGATCTATGGGCTTGCCAGCGCGCTCCACTCGGCGACGGGCAGGGTCAACAACAAGATCGTGCACGTTCAGCAAGCTGGCACTATATCCGTCTGGCAAACGACGAGTTAGGGCTGTTAGCCGAGCGCGAAGCTCCGCTAGATTGAATGGTTTGGCAACATAGTCATCAGCCCCGGCATTAAGCAATGCGACGCGGCTGGGAACATCGGACGAAGCAGTCAAAATAAGTACAGGCGTACGGATCTGTGCTTGACGCAAATTTTTACAAATATCGTACCCACTCATATCAGGCAGATTTAGATCTAGGATAATAATGTCGTGGGTGCCATTGAGCGCGACTTGCAGGCCTTCTTCGCCATTGCGAACCGCTTCTACAATAAAACTTTTGCCCAATTGTTTTTTCAAACTTTCGGATAACGATCGATTGTCTTCAACAAGTAATAGCTTCATCTTCTGACCACTGTCATGGCCATTACTGTACCAGAGTAAACATTAAATAGTCATTAATTCTTAATGCTAGAGATACGTTTCCTCTGGAGACTTTTGATATTTAGTCTTTATTTAACAATTGAAGCCAATAATGTAAGCGTACCGCATGACCCAAGGCGATGCCGGTGCCGCTATCCAGACTATATTGGGTGGGCATAGTCTGGGTAACGGTGCTTGCACTCACCAAAGTAATGCAGGCCCTATACATAAACATCCTGTTCTCCACGCAGGATGTTTATGTATCAGATGGGTCAACTATTGCACTTGTTATACTACGTATCATATGGCTAAGGCCCAGATTAAACTTCTTCGCGTTGCTCGGCACTATTATCTATTCTCTATAGCCCTCGTTGGCACGATTATTGCCATCGTGCTGCGCCTGATGGGTCAACACACAGCCTCAGATATATTGCTGATCGGTATCGCCATCGGCGAACTAATACCGCTGCTCGTTGGCATGGCCCGCGATCTGCGCGACGGCAAGTACGGCGTTGACATACTAGCTGCTACTGCCATTATCACCGCCCTAATCATGGGTGAGTATTGGGCCGGCATTATTATTGTATTAATGCTCACCGGCGGGAAGGCCCTGGAGGACTACGCCGAACATCGGGCTCAGGATGAACTGGAGGCACTGCTCAAACGAGCGCCGCTAACCGCCATCGTACTACGAGGGCGCAAAGAGCAAACGGTGCGGGCTCGTGACGTGCGAGTTGGCGACAAAATTATTATCCGCGCCGGTGATCTGGTGCCGGTCGATGCCACTATCCTTGAAGGCAACGCCAGCTTTGATGAGTCAAGCCTGACGGGCGAAAGCTTGCCTCAGCCCAAAGAGCAGGGCGATGCGCTCTTGAGCGGCTCGGTCAATATCGACGGCGCTATTGTAGCCCGAGCCCTGCACTCGGCTGCAGATAGTCAGTACGAACAAATCATCAAGCTTGTAAAATCTGCTCGCACGGCCCAGGCACCATTTGTCCGCCTGGCCGATCGGTACGCCGTACCCTTTACGCTCGTTGCCTTCGGTATCGCCATTGCAGCCTGGCTGGTAAGTGGAGAATCGATTCGTTTCTTGGAAGTGTTAGTCGTAGCTACCCCCTGCCCGCTCATATTAGCAGCGCCAATTGCCATTATCTCGGGCATGAGTCGTAACGCCAGGCATGGAATAATCGTCAAAAATGGCGGCGCATTGGAACGACTGGCCGAGGCCAGGACATTTGCCTTCGACAAAACCGGCACGCTGACCAAGGGTGTGTTGGTGGTCGACCAGATCGAAACTATTAGCCCATATAAGACGAATGAGGTCCTAGGATTAGCAGCCAGCCTAGAACAGCACTCCAGCCACAGCCAAGCGAAAGCCATCGTCGACTATGCCAATAAGCAGGGCGTTAAATACAGCAAAACCAAACATGTACGAGAATTGGCGGGCCTAGGGATATCATCTGTAGTTGGCGGGCGACATGTGATTGTTGGCCGCTTGAGTTTGCTGGAGCAAGAGAACGTACATATTCCAAAAGGTAATAAAATCCTGGGAGTGCGAAATAGCGCCGCTTTTGTAGCTATTGATGGCCACCTGGCGGGCGTCATTGTGCTGGCCGACGAACTCCGTTCTGAGAGTCAATCGACCCTGAATCAACTGCGCAGCCTTGGTGTACAGAAATTTTTAATGATAACTGGCGACACCAAAACAGTTGCGGCTCGCATTGGCGCAAAGCTTGGTATACAGCAAATAATTGCTGGTGCCCTACCAGGCGACAAACTGCGGGCTATCGAGGCTATCAAAGAACGCCCAGTTGCCTTTGTAGGCGATGGCGTTAATGACGCACCAGTCCTCACCGCCAGCGATGTCGGCATAGCTCTTGGCGCTAAAGGTTCGGCCGCTGCCAGCGAATCAGCCGATATAGTCATCATGCTCGATGACCTCTCGCGCGTTGGCCGGGCTATGTCCGTTGCCAAGCACACCTTTAAAATTGCCCGGCAGAGTATTCTAATCGGCATTGGGTTAAGTGTTGGACTAATGCTCATATACGCAACCGGTCGCTTTAGCCCAGTGTCGGGTGCCCTGATTCAAGAAGTGGTAGATATAATCGTCATCTTCAATGCCCTCCGCGCTCACAGCGATTCCGGTGACGGGGCAGAGAACTAGAACCTAAAAACGCTCTCACGCGTCGTGGCGCTCGAGCATCTGTTTAACTTGATCGACCGTAATTTTTATTTCACTACCAGGCGCTGCTTGGCTGGCGAGCATTTGGTTGGCTACAATATTTTCGACCACTCGCTGCACGACACGCCGCATCGGACGAGCGCCCAGCCGCGGATCGTATCCAGAGGCAACCAATAACTTTCTTGATTCCAGGTCAACACTCACCGAGACCTTCTGCGCCTCTAGACCCTTATTAATACCTTGCAATATAAGATCGACCACTTGTAACAGCTCATCCTGGTTGAGCGGACGGAACAGTACTATCTCGTCGAAACGATTTAAAAACTCTGGGCGAAACACATTGGCGTTAACCAACTCATCGGTAAACTGCTGTTCGAATTGCTCTAACTGTTGCCCGCTTTCTATACGGCGGCGAATCAGCTCCGCACCAGCATTACTAGTGGCAATAATAATTGCATCGCGAAAGTTAACCTGGCGGTTATTAATGTCACGCAGGATTCCTTCGTCTAACATTTGCAGCAGGGTGTTCAGCACATTGGGATGAGCTTTTTCTATCTCGTCCAGCAGTACGACACTGAACGGCTGATGGGCAATTTGAGCCGTCAGACTATGCTCATCCTGGGAGGCGTCGGCAATTAAACGCTCGACATCATTTGGGCCGACATACTCGTTAAGGTCAACGCGCACCAAGTGGTCCTCACCACCAAAATAGACAGCAGCCAGACTTTTGGCCAGTTCAGTTTTGCCTACTCCGGTCGGACCCAAAAACAGAAACGTACCGATCGGCCGCTCTGTATTGCGCACGCCGGCACGCGCCCGGCGCAACGCGTCACTTACCACTTGCACAGCGCGACTTTGATTAATCATGCGTGCATGTATAAGTTGCTCCAGATTTAACAGCACCTGACGCTCATCTTCATTACTGGCAGTATCGACCTTTACACCCTGGGTTTGCTCAATCGCCTGCTCCACCGAATGTTGAGTTACAAACCCCTCATTTGCAAAACCAGCCGACGATTCCAACAATTTAACTGCTCGGCCCGGCATAGCCTGGTCACTCAAATAACGACTGCTTAAGCGGTAGGCGGCTTCTAGCGCCTGATACATATAGACAACTTTGTGCTCATACTCCAGCAAAATCAGCTCGTCTTGCATGGCCAACATGGTTTCGTCTTTGTCGGCTGGCGGCAGCATTATTCGGTTAAGATACTGCGACAATGCTGGATTGGCCTGCGAAATCTTGGTCCAGCGCTGCTCGTCCATGGCCATAATCATCATCAGTCCACCTGCCTCCAAAATGGGCATCAGTACATTGCCCAAATCTACTGCACCCATACCTTCTTCGAAAAATAGCTGGGCATCATCTAAAAACAAGATGATATTTTTGGCTGCGGCCGCTTCGGAACATAGACGCTGGACCAATTCTTCTAACTCGCCACGTTCTTTAGCCTCGGCGATTAAACGCGCAGGATCGAGGGCAATTATCTGACGGTAATGTAGTTCTACCGGCACATCCTCGCCCGGTGTTAATAGCTTTTGTGCCAGTGTGTGTACAGAAGTGGTCTTGCCACTACCTAGCTGGCCCACCAGTACAGCATTCCGTCGGGCACCAGCAGATAACGACTTCATCATCTCGGACAATATGGTCTGTCGGCTAGGTAAATCCGAAGTGAGCAGCCCGTTATAGCCAATATCTTCGCTTAGATTAAAGCCAAAACGACTAAGCAATGGGGTGTACCCAAACGACCAATCTCGCCCAATGCCGCCATCCCGCTTCCTGGTGGCGTGCTGGGCAAGCAAGGTTTCAAAATGAGCGAACCACCGAACACCGGCCAGTATGTCTTCGTCACCTAGCCTAACTTTCGCCAGCTCGGCTGTGTAATTAGGCATTCGGCGTAGCAAAGCCGCTGCCAGTGTCGCGGCATTAATACTTGGTAGGCCTAGCTGAAAATGTAGCTGCAAAGCCTCCTGCCAAACAGCCTGCGTATCGGCCTGTTGCTGACTGGCATGCTCTGTTAGGAATGGACCAATGCCAAGTCTGGCGGCCATAAAGTCGCCGCCGCGGGCACGTAGTATCGCTTCGGCCAGATCGTGCGGTGTAGGCAAGGGCGGCAAGCCGCCCAATACATCGGCGTCCAGCAGGTCATCAACGCTCGTACCTTTAAATTTGGGAGGTAGATCGCGCAAAAATCGGCCGTATGCGGCAAACACCCAAAATAGTCCAGACAGTCCCGCCAAGGCCCAACCCCAGGGCTGGCGCATATACCACACAATAGCTACCCCGCCGACGGCAACTACCAGACCAACGAGCAACAGCACCCAATAGATGTCCGAGGGTGCTATACGGCGTCTTAGTCGAGCCTGACGGGCCCGCTGGCTACGATAATTAAAAACTGGCTGCTCGTTCATCCGATCACCCAACCCGTCATCGCCAGCACCAACCCAACAATCGGCAACAGTGGGACAACTGGCCACAGGACAGCCTGGACTAGACCAATCAAAACGACGATTAGCCAGGCTAACAACCCAATCACAATCACCATAAAACGCACAAACGCGCCGATAAACCTAGAAAAAGTGCGGTCGGCAAAGGCTCGGGTTTGGTCGTTGAGCGACCCGGAAGACCTACCAGCGGCTATTTGCCGAAAAGGATCAAACAAAGTTCGGGCGAGCAATCCCACCGAAAAAGCGGCCAGAACATTACTTGCCCGCTGGCCAATATGCCCAAACAAACGAGCCCACCCCGTGGTATACCACCACCGAGCAAGCGTAAGCATCATCATAGCTAGATTATAACAACACTGAGCCCAGAACCCGTGGTATCCGTTTCCTAGACAGCACTGGTCAGCACTAAGGCCACCAGCAAGGGAATTACCAAATTGTCAGTACCATTCACCGCCAGGTTTTCGGCAATTGTCGCCATAACTGGCAATATAATAATGGTTGTGCCGCTATATGGTTCGCCACTAAACATTGCGTAGACCAGCACTATACAGAGCGAGGTAAAAAAGAAGGCCAAACTGCCGGCCAAACTTTTAACATGGCCAAAGACTTTGTAACTGTTACCTTCACCCCACAATAGTCCCACTATCGCGGCCATGCCATCGGCCAGGCTAAGGTGCAACATTGCGGCCATAAACACCCATGGACTGGTGCTGATAAAAGCCAAGAGGCCAATCACCATCGCAAACATAACTTCGCCAACCGCATTGCGCTTGACGGCATGGATAGAGCGGAAGATATCTAACTTAACGGATATTAAGACAATTACCAGAAATGCCAAGCTAAGCAGCTGAATCTGCCGCCAACTTAAAAAGAACGGCCAAAAGGCCACAAACATGCCGACCGCAATATGCACCAGTTTACGCGTCAGTTCGGAGTGCACGCCCTTGGCACGCGACAAATACTCCGACAGGAGCAAAATACCAAATATAACAATGACCACAATGGCCCACATATTCTCATTCTACACCACCGGTTGGAGTGGCTTACCCAACTTGCCGCCAATTACAAAGCTCTAGCCCCTTTTCGACTATGTATTGCTTGATAGTAGGGTCACAGATAGCTTCTAGTTCTTGTTCTCGCGAATCACTATATGAACTATGCTCACGCAAATAATCATCAGAATACCCACAGTGGGTCATAAGTTCGTTGTACCCGTCTGTAGCCTCATCAATACTTCTTTTAAGTTGGGCAATGGAAGCGTTCGAGTTAATACCAAATGAGCTTATATGCTTGGAGTCAAAATTACGAACAGGTATAACGTGAGCCTTGCTATATCCTTCTAAAACTTCTTTTATACCCTCATCAGTGGTATGCCTTTTGTGTGTATCTAAGTGGTCAGGCGTCTTGCCGACAATAGCAACAAACTTTTCAATTTGACGTTCTAACTCTGCTTTGACATTTACGACTTCTTTTAACTCAAAATGTAGGCCAATGGACATATCAGGGTATTTCGTCAGCTCTTTGGCTTCATGGGCAGCAATAGCGTCTACTATTACAGACGTACTGGTCACTATGCCTTTTGTATGCGCTTCAATAATACCTTTGTTGACACTGTAGCTATAGCCAAAGTCGTCGGCATTGACGATTAGGTATTTACTCATATTCCAAGCTTACTAACGATTTGTTGCATCGCAGGTACATATTTATCTGGATTAACTTTTAGCTCTTTTTTCATTTGCTCAATATCAACCCACTCAAGTTCGTCTACTTCGTTTGCTTGCATAATGAACGTATCAGCTTCACGATCAATAGTTACAAAATACCACTGACAGAAATAATTTCTCGGATATGTAATCCTTGTCTTCTTTCCTTTTGTAAACTCTGCACCCCCAAGTCCTATCTCTTCGATAGCTTCTTTGTAGATGTTGTCATCGTATGTTTCTCCCTCGTCAATCGTACCCGCAACTGCCGGTCCCCACTTGCCGGGGTCATTGCCTTTTACGGCTGCTCGTTTTGCAAGGAGCGTCTGACCTTTTGAGTTCGTGAGCCACAACGCAGATACACGGTAGATATCGGTCTTGTAGTCAACTCCTGTGCGTTCTTTTACGCCGATTACATTGTCCTGCTCATCTACTATTTGGATTTTCACAACTGCTCCCTGAAGTAGTACTCCCAGGCGGGAAGCTCAAGACCAAAGAACCGTTCCGGCGATTTCTCAAACAATTCTTGTACTTTACCTACAGGCAACCATCTAACGTCTTTCGCTTCGCTCAACTGCGATTTAGGTTCACCATCCTCGACCTCACAAATAAATACAAAACCGACCCATGGCTTGCCGTTCTTAAGCTGCTGAGTGCAGCAATATGGTCGAAAGCCAATAACGTTGTCATCCTTACCCGTACTTAGAGCAGCGGTGCGATTATCCTGCTTGATTGCTTTTAATGTTAGACCAACTTCTTCTTTAATCTCACGCGCCAAAGTATCGTGAACATCTTCGTATGGCTTATCGAGGACTCCAGCTGGGAATTCAAGAGTACCCGAATAGACTGGGTCTGCATGTGGTTTCCAGCGAGTCTGCAATAACAGCTCTTTATTACCATTATGAACACGCTCAATGATTGCTCCTACATAGGGAATAGCGAGTCTAGAGGATTTCGGATTAAGAGGTTTTGTACCGATAAAGCGCACTAGGTTATGTATACCCTTAGCGCTATCTTTGTAGGTTTCACCATGATTATCCAGCAGATTCACATCGAAGTATTTGGTAAACGCTCTAGCGCTATCGACACTAAAATACCGCTTAGGAATTTTATCAATTTGGAAATAGTCAGGTTCTAGTTCTTTTCCGGTTCCGTATTCAGGATCATTAATCGAATTCACGAAAAAGGCGAAAACCCCACCTTTCTTTAGTACTCGTTGTATCTCGCCGAATAATCTTAATGTGGTTTCTTTATCGAAGTAATGCAGTGACAGGTGGGCATAGATAACATCAAAACTTTCGCTTTCAAATGGCAGTTCCTCGCGCAAATCAACTTTTTTGAGCGTAACTTTTGCCCTCAGCTCATCTGACAGTTTGGCCTTGCTTTGTTCGAGGGCCGTTTCTTCAAGATCGGTGCTAACAACCTTGTAGCCATGTTCTGCAAAGAAGCGACTATCCTGACCTTGACCAGCGCCAAGGTCTAAAACTTGACCTCCTTTTGGGAAGTAGGTAATGGCCGTCTCGGCAAATAGTGACGGCTTATCGATCCAGTCTCTAGACGTATAGTCCTTGTGTAAATCAGACCAAAAATTATTACTCATTCAGCAAGTATAGCTCATTACGCACTGACATAAACAGGGGTACATTGGCAAGCAAGGAAAACGCGGGCGGTCCACCGGACAGTTATGCCACATAACTATTACTTCAAAAATCTATTAAAACTAAACTTGCTGATATCTATGTCGCTCTTGCCAGTTTGAGCTAATTGCGACAAGACCTCTCCAATGGCAGCAGAGTGTTTGAAACCGTGTCCCGAACAAGGGGAAGCTACAATTACATTTTGGTGCTTAGGGTGAAAGTCAATTACAAACTTTGCGTCAGGCGTATCAGTATACATACAAGTAGCAGCCCTAATACACTTGCTTGTTAAGTGTGGAAATTGATCTTTGACGTAGTGGTCATAAATGGCTTGAGTTTCTTCTGGTGTTACTTCCCTAGAAATATCATCTGGTGAAGTATCGGTATCGTAAGTTTCAGTAGCTAGCTTTACGCCACCATTCGGTCCATCAATGGCTGGAAAGCCGTAGAAATTATCGTAGCGACCGTTGCCAAACTCCCAAATAAAGATTGGCATATCACGGTATGTTGCATAATTTTCTTCACTGTCTATATCAAACCAGTACAAAACTTGGCGGTGTATTTTGAAGATGTCTTTATATTCAGGCAAGAAACCTTTTACCCAAGGACCAGCCGAAATAATTAACTTCGCTGCTTGGTATGAACCTTTATTAGTCATAACAGTTACTGAATTATCATCTGACTCAAATGTAGATACTTTTTCGTTTAAATTGAGCGTTGCGCCGTATTTCTTAGCAAGCTCAAGCTGGGCTTCCACACACTTTTCAGGACGCAAATAACCAGCTTCTGGCTCATAGTAACCCCGTTCATCAGCCATTACATTGAACTGTGGGAAACGGTTTCTGATTTGCTCTGTTGAAAGTTTTTCGTGTTTGATACCGTACTTATCTGCTGCGTCATAAGTATTCTGCAAGAAATCGCCACTATTGTGCTGACCGTAGCCATCACTGACAGTCATAATCAAACCACCACACTGGGTCAGAAGTTCATAGCCTACCTCGTCCTCAATCTCACGCCATAGTTCGTGCGAACGCTGAACGAGTGGAACGTACTCCATACCCTCACCAATTGCTAAACGTGTAATTCTTGTATCGCCGTGAGTTGAGCCTGATTTATGTGGTGGTGCAAACTGGTCAATGCCTAGCACCTTTACACCAGACTTAGCTAGCTGGTAGACGGTTGCGCTACCCATTGCTCCAAGACCGACAACAATAACCTCATACTTCATAGCTATCATAATAGGGTTAATGGACAAGCCAAAAGGCTCGTCCATATATTTTGGTCGGGGTGAGAAGACTTGAACTTCCGACCTCAGCGTCCCGAACGCTGCGCGCTACCAACTGCGCTACACCCCGGCGTCGTTACTCCCTCCAAGCGAGGAAGCCGTCAGGCAATCAAATTGCCTGCCTGCTACCTCGCTCTCCGGGGTTCCTCCTTTGCCCCACCAAAACTTCGTTTTCGCGGGGACCCCAGAAAATTTCTTTCGGGCTGCTCTTTTCCTAACAGAACAGGGAAAGTATAGCAAATAACAGATTAAGGTGCACGACCGTAAGAAACGGTTCGTTTAGGCTTGAACAACAACCTTCTGCACAATGCTATGCAGTGCGGCTCGTTCAGCATCATCCAGCTTGGCGCAACCTAGAGCCACAAATTGGTAGGCTTTAAAATCCTTGATGATCTGTTCGCCCTTAGCCGTTAGGCGTAATGTTTTGCTGCGTCTGTCCCTCGCACTTTCTTGACGCATCACCAGCCCCTGCGCCACCAAACGGTCAACCATACCGGTTACATTGGAAGCGTCACAACGCAGCACATCTGCCACTTGCCCCATTCCCATATCGGCATGCCGATCAATCGCATATAACACAAACAGTTGGGCGCGAGATAATTCATACTTATCAGCAAATTCAAAGAAAGAATTCTTGATATGCTCGAGCAACAACATAAAGTCTTCCATTGTCTGTGTTGCTAGGCTATCCATATCTGTAATAATACCATTCTTTGTTATACTTGATAAACTCAATTATTTATATATACTACGTATGGTAAAAGGGGAGCATGGCAATGATCGAAAAAGTGAAACACTCCGGCCTGGCACTCGCGGTTTTAGCGACCGCGCAGTTTATGGTTGTCCTAGATGCCACCATTGTTAACGTTGCCCTGCCCTCTATCCAGTCGGCACTTCACTTCGACAGCGGCGCCGAACTACAGTGGGTCGTTACGGCCTATTCTCTTGTGTTTGGTGGCTTCCTGCTGCTTGGTGGTAGATTGGCCGATCTATTTGGGCGTCGTAGACTGTTTCTGATTGGCGCGATGTTATTTGCTGCCGCCTCCCTACTTGGTGGCCTGTCCCAAAGCCCAGAGCAGCTGATTCTGTTTAGATCCCTCCAAGGTTTAGGTGGTGCTCTGCTGGCTCCGGCTGCGCTGTCGCTTGTGCTGACCATTTTTAAAGAAGGAGAAGGGCGTAACAAGGCGTTTGGTATATGGAGTATGGTGGCTGCCGGTGGTGGAGCGCTCGGTCTAGTACTTGGCGGCATACTGACTCAATATGTTGATTGGCGCTGGGTATTCTTTATTAATGTACCTCTGGCAATTGCGGTTATATTTGCTGCTCTTGAATACGTACCAAAAAGTCTACCGAGCGAGAAGCAAAGGCTTGATGTTACAGGAGCCGTTACGATTACCGGAAGCCTTATGATGTTGGTCTATGCCCTGGCCCAGGCCGCGCAACATGGTTGGGGAGCCAGCAGTACAGTTTCCATGTTTGCCGTTTCGGGCGTCTTGCTTGTGGCCTTCATCATCAACGAAATGCGTGTTCGCCATCCGTTGGTGCCGTTGGCCATCTTTAAACGTCGCAACATTACAGGTGGTAGCATTATTGGCCTGCTCTCGCCAGCAGCAATGTTTGGCATGTTCTTTTACCTGTCCATATACCTGCAAGCTGTGCTGAATTACTCACCGGTGCAGGCTGGTCTAGCCGACTTGCCTTTCACCATCATGGTTATTATTGTGGCTGCCACCTTATCCCGAAAGATGACTCAACTAAACCCCAAAATTGTACTAGTGAGCGGACCATTAATTGTGGCTCTTGGTCTGTTCCTCTTCTCTGGCATTCCGGTCCATGCCAATTACGCAACCGATATCCTGCCTGGCATGCTGTTGATGGCCGGCGGTATGGCAATAGTCTTTGTTACCAACACGCTTGTCACAACCAGTGGCGTGGCGCATAAGGAATCAGGCTTAGTATCTGGGCTGCTCAACACTGGTCAGCAAATCGGTGGCGCCGTTGGATTAGCTGTACTGACAGTTGTATCTACCACTGTCACTAAAAATGACATATTGGCAGCCGGCGGCAACCCTGCAGCTGTGCCCTCGGCACTTGTGCATGGCTTCCAGCGTAGTTTTTTGGCTGCCTCACTCTTTGCCATCGCTGCCAGCATCGTTGCCATGGTAGTTATACGAGCCCCCAAACGAAGCCAGGTTGCACTTAAAAAAGAACCCGAATCCGAGATCAGCGCAATACCAGGTGGCCCGGTCGAATAGATTCTGTCCGTCAAAGGGTTGCAAGCAAAAGCATTACGGATTACCATGGTAGTAATGAAAGTGTGACAAAAACCAAAACACTTCAGCACCTTGAGGTATCGCCATGCGGCGCAAAACAAAAGTATTGTTTGGCTATGGAAGCCAGATAAAACATACACAAAATTACCAAACACCAACACATAACCTTAAAAGCTCTTTCCTAAGAGTACTTTTGTTGTTGTTTTATGTCGTCCGTTGGTGCCTACGGCATATCCGGCCTTTGGTATGGAATCGACGACAGAATTTTCAAGTGGGTGTTCCCCGCCGACGCCACATCCAGTTATGGGGAGCGCGGCTGGTGTTAATTGCCTTTATAGCTACACAGCTTGGTTCGTTACTAGGCCTGATTCCAGTCAGCAAGGTACTCGCAGCAACGCCACCAACGCTAGCTGACTACCAGACATCGAACTGGACAGATGAAACAACTGGTAATGAGGCAACTGCTTCTGTAACGTGGTCTGCGGGCAGTCTCGTGGTGGTCATAGGTCTTACCGAAGATAATGGTTCGGCTACACTCAACACACCGACCGCCACTGGCCTGAGTTTTTCTTCGGTTGCCACCAGCAATACCGCCAGCAACTGTAAAGCGTATATCTGGCAGGCAACTGCCGGGAGCGGTGGCTCTGGAGTTATTACCAGTACTGCTGGTGAAGCCAATACGAGCATGCGCGGTATTGCGGCTTTTGTATACAACGGTACGGGCGGTATTGGCAATACTGGCAGTGTGGTTGGCGGTGCCAGTGGTGTTACGACGATAAGCCTTGTTCGTAGTCAAGACAATTCAGCAGCTATCTCCTTCATGGGTGACTGGACTCCCATAAACGACACCTCTGTCACCTCATCACCGGGCGGTGGCACAGTGCGACAGGCGGTTTGGGTAACCGGTCGCGCCTCGTTCTACGCAGTCGATTGGGGTGATCAAGGGGCGGCCGGAACCACCAGTTACGGCACCGCAAACCATGATGCCGGCACCAAAATGACTGGGTTTGCTATAGAGATAAAAGGTTTGGCAGGTACCGAAGAGCAGGAAGGCTTTCGC